>JAEEGL011564305.1_pt1 | contig 26822 bp, 30 predicted proteins | sample 9134231 | NCBI WGS metagenome assembly JAEEGL01 (sample SAMN16246548, study PRJNA631951) | gut metagenome | biome: gut microbiome; feature: rumen; material: fiber-attached | host: Bos | place: Iran: Karaj | collected 2018-10 | reverse complement strand
GGTGGTATTCTTCATAAATATATTGGAGTTCCAAAAACAAAAGAATTAATAGATTATGCAGATAAAATTTACTTAGATTTTGGAGCAGATAAAAAACTAGATGGAACTGAATATCAAGAAGAAATTGCTAAAATATCAAAAAGAGCTGAAGAAGATGGAGTAAAATTGATTAATATTCCAATTAGACATTTGGGAACAGAAAAAAGCCATGAAGTATATGGAAGACTACAAAAATATTTAGAGGATAATGGAATTGACATGATGTTTGGAACAACTGTTGCAGATTTAATTACTGAAGATGGAGTTGTTAAAGGAGTTAAAATTAAAGATGCAAAATATATAGATGATGAAGAGCATGAATTACAAACTATTTTATCAGATAATGTTGTTTTAGCAGTTGGAAGAAAAGGTGCAAATTGGCTTGTTGATATGTGCAATAAACACAGTATTAACACAGAAACTGGAATTGTAGATATTGGTGTTAGATATGAACTTCCAGATGAAGTAATGAAAGATTTAAATAAATACATGTATGAAGCAAAATTTGTTGGAAGAGTAGGACCATTTAGAGATAAAGTTAGAACATTCTGTCAAAACCCTAGTGGATTTGTTTCTGCAGAAGTATATGATAATAATCTAACATTAGTAAATGGACATTCATATAAAGAAAGAAAAAGTACAAATACAAATTTAGCAATACTTGTATCACATCATTTCACACATCCATTTGATAAACCAATTGAATATGGACGTAATGTTGCTCAAAACTTAAATGATTTAGGCGCTGGAAATATAGTTGTTCAAAGACTTGGAGATATTTATAGAGGAAAAAGAACATGGGATTATGAACTTGAAAAAAACAGTGTTGTACCAACTCTTAAATCAGCAGTTGCAGGTGATATTACATTTGCACTAGGTTATAGAACAATGGTAAGTATATTAGATTTTATAAGGGCAATTGATAAAGTTGTAGAAGGATTTGGAAACCCAGATAATCTTCTTTATGCACCAGAAATAAAATTCTATAGCAATAAAGTAATTATAAATGAAAAATTTGAAACAAATATTAAAAATCTATATTGTATAGGTGATGGAGGAGGAATGACAAGAGGTCTTATGATGGCATCTTGTTCAGGAATTCAAATGGCAAGGAACTTATAAAAAATATTTACAAATGTGGTAGAAAAGATAAGATTGAAAGATAGGCTTGTAATAATATATATTTGATGTAACAAAAGAAAAAATAGAGGTAACAAATGAGTAAAAATAGAAGAGCTATTAATGAAATAAAAAGTAATAATGCAAGATTATTCCCAATATACAAGATGTTTTCTTGGGACTTATTATTCTTTTATTCAGTAGAATTTTTGTATTATACATTAACAAAAAAAGTAACAGCATCTGAAGTATTGATAATAAATGGTGTATATTTATTATCAAGAATTGTAATGCAAATACCTGCTGTTACAATTACAGACTATTTGGGTAGAAGAAATAGTATAATAACAGGGAATATTTTGCTTATTTTTTATGTTTTTGCTCTAGTTTTTATACCAGGTGCGGCAGGAATTATTATAGCAGATATTATATTTTCACTTGGTTATGATATAAAAGTTATTGCAGAATCTAGTCTGCTTTATGACAGTGTTGCAACAAGAGGCGGAGAAGGACTGTATTCTAAAATCGACGCAAAAGGTGGAAGTTGGTATTATATTTTAGATGGTATTGCTTCACTTTCTGCAGGTTATTTATTTGTAATAAATAATTATTTGCCACTTGTTGTATGTTTGGGATTTATAATTATTTCAACAATATTATCATTTAAATTTAAAGAAGTATATAAAATAGACAGAAAAAATAGAGAGAAAGTTAATTTAAAAGAATACACAAAAGATTTATTTAAATCAAGTGGAATCATTTTAAAATCAAACAGGATCAGGGCATTTTTACTATTTGGAATTGTATTTTATGGAATAATAGATATTACAAAAATATACAGTAGTGATTTATTAGTTACAATAGGTATACCAGAAGAGCAGTTTTCTATGATTTTCGCATCACTTATATTAATTGGAGGAGTATCAATTTCACTTAAGAAAACAATAGAAAAGAAATTTAAAAATAATACACTTGCTTTTTTATCATTAATATATACAGGAGCATCAATTACTATTGGGTTTATAGCAAGTATGTTTACAGGAAATGGAATAATACCAATTATATTATTAATGCTTGCATCTAGAAAAGTTTGTACATCAATATGGTATATATTAGAGGCTAAATATTTAAAGAATTTTACAACTGCTGAGGCGAGAAATAAAGTTACATTTATATATGAATTTATTGGTGGTATCACAAGATGTATTTTCTCAATACTTGGTGGATTGCTATTAGGAGTATTCCCTGTACAAAATACTTACTTAATGGTAGGTTTATTCTTCTTTGGAATAACAGTTTTAACTCTTGATTATATGAAACCTAGATTTGGTTTAAGACCAAAAGAATATAGTAAACAAGATATAGATTTTTCAGATATTTAGTAATTTAATATTTAATAAATATAAATGCCAATGATAAAATTATATCATTGGCATTTATTTATTTTAATTCTACAACAGTAACGCCCATTTCACCTTCACCAAATGTTCCCATTCTAAAAGACTTTACATGGGGGTGCTTTTTTAAAAAATCATGTATTCCAGACTTTAGCTTTCCAGTTCCTTTTCCATGCACGATTCTAACAGTTTCAAGCTTTGAAAGCCTTGCATCATCTAAATATTTATCGATTATAGGGGTTGCTTCTAAAACTGTTAAACCAATTACATTAATCTCATTTGAAATATTTTTAGATTTAAAACTATTTGTATTTCCAGTTTTTTTAGTAATTGCTTTTTCTTTTTTAGGAGCTTCATTTAATTTTACTAGTTTATTTATATTAATCATCGTTTTTAAATTTCCAATTTCTATTTCTACTTCATTTGAAGAATTTGGATTAGATTTAATAACACCATTTTTGCCAAGAGGTATAACATAAACATTTAGACCAGGAACAGCCTCTTCTTTATTTAAATTTGGTTTATCAATACTATTGTTTTGAATAGTAAGATTTTTTATTCTATCATTTATATCATTTTTTAAATCATATAATTCTTGAATGTTTGATTTAGAGTTTTCTTGTTTGATTTTATTCATTTTCTTTATAATTTCATTTGCTTCATCTTGAGTATCAATTAAAATATCTCTTGCTTTTATTTTAGCATTTTCCACAAGAAGAATAGCTTTTTCTTGCTCAGCTTTATAGTCGTTTTCTAGTTTTTTTCTTAAAGTTTCTACCTGATTTAGGTTTTTAGATATTTCTTCTTTTTCCTTTTCAATTTCAAGTTTGTTATCATATATTTCTTTTAATAAATCTTCTATTTTTATATCATCTTTGTTAAGAAGAGAAGAAGCTTTAGAAATAATTTCTTTTTTTAAACCAAGCCTTTTACTGATTTCAAATGCATTACTTTTACCTGGTATTCCAGTTAAAAGTTTATATGTTGGAGAAAGAGTTTCTAAGTCAAATTCAAAACTTGCATTTTCAAATCCATCTGTTACTAAAACATATTCTTTAAGTTCTTGATAATGAGTTGTACTAATAGTAGTTGCATTTAAATTATGAAAATAATCAAGTATGCTTATTGCTAAACTACTTCCTTCTACAGGATCAGTACCAGAACCTAATTCATCTAAAAGAACTAAACTTTTATCAGTAACATTATTTATTATTTCAATAATATTAAGCATATGTGAAGAAAATGTACTTAATGATTCTTGAATACTTTGTTCATCACCAATATCTGCAAAAATATTATCAAAAACATATATTGAGCTTTCTTCATTTGCTGGAATTAGTATCCCACTGTATGCCATTAGAAGTAAAAGGCCCACTGTTTTTAAACAAACTGTTTTACCACCTGTATTAGGGCCAGTAATTACTAAGGAATTGTATTTATCACCGATACTTACATCAATAGGAACAACCTTATCTTTATTAATTAAAGGATGTTTTGCTGAAATTAGCTTTACATATTTTTCATTGTTTAGTTTTGGCTTTACTCCATTAATAGATTTACTAAATGATGCTTTAGCAAATATAAAATCAATCTCGCAAATTAAATGAATATTTTCTTTAAGTTCATTTGTGACTTTCATAAGTTTTTTAGAAAGATCTGATAAGATTTTTGCAATTTCAATTTCTTCATCAGCTTTTAAATTATTAAGTTCATTATTAAGATCAAAAACAGCAATTGGTTCTATAAATATTGTAGAACCGGCTAGATGAAAAACCATGTGTAAAACCTTTGATTTGTCCTCTGAATTCTTCTTTTACAGGGAGCACATATCTTTCATCTTTTATAGTAATTGTACTATCTTGTAGATACTTACTATATGTTTTAGAATGTACCATAGTGTTTAGTTTATTTTTAATTTCTACAGAAATATTTTTTTGTGATTTTCTAATAGAATTCAATTTGGAAGATGCAGTATCTGCAATTTCATTTTCATCTAATATTTTATCTAATATTTCTTTTTCTAAATCTTTATTAATATATAGTTCATTAAAGTAGTTAGAAATCAAATCAATATTTTCTAAATTTAAATCTAAATATTCTTTAAGTTCTCTAGATGTTTTTAGTATACATGCAATATCTAAAATATCTTTTGCAGTTATAGAAAAATTTGATTCCAAATTTTTAATTGCAATATCTATATTTGGTATAGATGAAAGTGGTAAAGAGCCATTTTTAATTATTAAACTGAATGCTTGATTAGTTTGAGAAAGCATATATGAAACGTTTTTTGAAGGCAAAAGATTTAGAATTTTCTCTTTTCCTAAATATGTTTTTGCGTGCTTTTCAAGTTCTTCTAATATTTTATTATATTCTAATTTATATAAATATTTTTGATTCATTTTTACTGCTCCTTATTAAATAAAAAGTGTTATTTCAATTAGTATTTTAACATTTTTAAATTAATAAGTAAATAAAACTATAAAACCTATTGCAAAAATAAAAACAGTAAAATATAATATATATATATTAAAATGCCATTATTATATGGAGGTAACAAATGAAAATCCAAAGAAATGAAAAAGGAGCAATAACAATAATAGCTTTAGCAACTGTTTTACTTATAACTGCATTTTTAATTAGTACATATACTGTTATCTCAAACAAAGTAAAAACACAAAAAGATGTAGTTGCTGAAACTAAAAAAATATATGAAACAGATACTGCTCAAAATGCATATGACAGTTTTTTTACAAGTACAGATGTAATACCAATATATACAGGAGAACAGTTTTTAAAAATAGGTAGCAATGAAAATGTATATATAAATGAAGCAGATGGGAAATATTATACATTTGCAAATGATGCAACATATATATTGATGAATGATATAATATGCAATCAGGATGTTGTTAGCAAGACATTTGAAGGAACATTTGATGGTAATGGTCATATAATTACAACTGTTAATGAATTTGATGAAGAATGTATTTGTAATAAAGATAATAATTATCATGGATTATTACTTAATTTAGCAGATGATTATATAGATAATCTTGCAAATGTTGTAGATGATGTACCAATTCCAGTTGGCTTTAAATATGTTAAAGGAACTAAAGATACAGGAGTAGTTATTACAGATGCATATTCAGGAATTGAGGATGAAGGAAATGAATTTGTATGGATTCCTGTAGATGGAACAACAATAACATTTTCAAAAACTCCATTTAATAATGAAGACTTAAGAAATACTGAAACATATCTTAAATATTGGTGCGATGAAACAACAGAGGAGTTTCAAAATTTAAGTGCAAGTGTAGCAAAATACAAAGGATTTTATTTTGGAAGATATGAAACAAGTAAAATACCAGATATAGCAGAAAATTTACCGCAAATAAAAAAAGGATATGCACCATGGACTAATATAAAAGAAAGCGCTTTTACAAAAGCTAGTAACATGTATACAGACATAGGAAATTATTCAGATTTTGTTTCAACACATTTAACATATCCACATGAATGGGATACAACATTAAATTGGATTATTGCAACAGGATCAAAAACATATGCAGATGTTGCGACAGATAGTAGCGCTTGGGGAAATTATAAACCAGGTTTATTACAATCTGGATCTGTTCAAAATACTGGATCAAGTGAAACATATTGTGTAAATAATATTTATGATATAGCAGGAAATGTTGGAGAACTTACACAAGAGCTTTACGGAAATAGCAGTTCTTCAGTAACTAACTATACATTCAGAGGTGGAAGCTATAAAGATTTAGGTAGTGATGATCAAGCAGGAGATAGAGTGTTAAACAATGATGCCAAAGAACATTACGGATTTAGGATTTGTATGATGATTAATTTGTAAATTTGGTATTTATAATTTTCTATTTTCATTGACTTTTTCCGTAATAGATTATAAGATTAGGAAAAGGTGTAGTAGAAAAAATAACTTCAACAGCAAATTTAGGTTCAGGTTTAGTTATATTTAAATTAAAAAACAAAGGAGAAAAAATATGAAATATGAAAAAGGTATAACATTGATTGCTTTAATAATAACAATCATTGTAATGTTAATACTTGTAATGGTAACTGTTGCATTTGCAATGAATGGAGGATTATTTGAAAAAGCAAAAATTGCATCAGATAAAACTCAAGTTGAAATAGATAAAGAAACATTACTATTTGAAGTAATCGGTTCGACAGATAAAAATGGAAATATGGATATAGAAACAATGAAACAGAATGCTGAAGAAGCAGGATTTACAGTAGAAGGTGCAGAATTCCCATTTTCTTTTATAAGCGAAAAAGGAACAGAAATACTAATATTTGAAAATGGAACAGAAATAGCAATTGATACAAAAAACACTGACTATATAAAAGAATATTTAAAAGTAAGAAATATAGATGATAATGTATCAGATGATACGTTAAACAAAATAAATGAAGTAGTAAAAAGATTTACATCATATGAAGCAAATGGTACAACATATAAATTAACAAAAGGAGAAGTATTAAATTTTTTTACAGTCCTAAAAGATATAGATGGACAAGAACATATCTGTTATGTATATAGACCAATTTTTTGGGGAACATATGATCAAGAATTAGACCAAGAAGGAATAAACATAAAAGGAGAGGAAAGCTATAATAGAAGAGTAGCAATTATAAATTATCTAAATGAACAAGAAGAAATAGCAGGAATGTTAAGAGGAGATATGAATGAGAATTATAAGATAGATGGCTATGTTGGAGAAGATGACGAAGTTTATTCAGAAGATGTAGATATTATGCTTTTAGAAGCGACTAACAGCGATGAAATTCCTAATATTAAGTTGCCTGAAGGAGTTATTATTAATAATGCTAGAGATTTTTCTATTAATTATTATAATATAATTGGAAAATGTACAAATTCTACTACAATAGTTGGTCCTTCTGATTATGGAACTCTTAAAAGATTTATTTTAGGAACTAATTATGCAAATAGAATAACACAAAAATATGATATAGAAAGTAGTTCATTTGAGGAATATATAATTGAATTCTAATAAATTATTTTATTAAACATAATAAATTAATGTTATTGGATTGACTTTTTCCGTAAAAAATTATAAAATAACTGTATTATAAAAAATACAGTTATTTTTGTTTTGAGGAGGAATAAAATCCATGGGAGAAGTAATAGTTATAACATCAGGAAAAGGTGGAGTAGGTAAAACAACTACAACAGCAAATTTAGGATCAAGTCTTGCAGAAGCAGGTAAAAAGGTAGCATTAGTAGATACAGATATTGGACTTAGAAACCTAGATGTAGTTATGGGATTAGAAAATAGAATAGTATATGACATAGTAGATGTTGTAGAAGAAAAATGTAAATTAAGACAAGCCCTAATAAAAGATAAACGTTTTGAAGAATTGTTTTTACTTCCAGCAGCTCAAACAAGAGATAAAACTGCTATAAATGAAGAGCAGATGAAAGAATTATGTAAAAAATTAAAAGAAGAATTTGATTATATTTTAATAGACTGTCCAGCAGGAATTGAGCAAGGTTTTAAAAATGCTATAGCTGGTGCAGATAGAGCAATTGTTGTTACTACTGCAGAAATATCAGCAATTAGAGATGCAGATAGAATAATTGGATTATTAGAAAGTTCAGATATTAAAAATCCAGAATTAATCGTAAATAGATTAAGACCAAATATGGTTAAAAAAGGCGAAATGATGGATGTAGATGATATAGTAGATTTACTTTCTGTAGATTTAATAGGAGTTGTACCAGATGATGAGTATATTATTACTCAAACAAACAAAGGAGAGCCAGTAATTAAAAATAAAAGAGCACCATCAGGAAAAGCATATATCGAAATTTCAAGAAGAATACTTGGAGAAAATATAGATGTAACAATACCTGGTAGAGAAAAAGGATTTTGGGCAAAACTAAAAAGTTGGTTCAGAAAATAGTAAATAAATCATAAATTTGGGGGAAATAATATGTTTGAAGGTGTTGCAAAATTCTTTAAAAAGCTAGTAAGATCTGAAGAGCAAGAAACAAAAAGCAAGGATACAGCAAAAGAAAGATTGCATTTAGTATTAATGCAAGACAGAGCTAATGTTTCTGCTGATTTTCTAGATTTAATGAAACAAGAAATAATAGAAGTAATAAAAAAATATATTGAAGTAGATGATAAAGCAATTGATGTTAGGTTAACAAACAAAGTTGAAGAAGATGGAACAAATGGATCACCTTTCCTTTATGCAAATATTCCAATTGTTAAGATAAAAAACGATGTCAAAGTTGAGAAAAAAGAAAGCAAAGATGATGACAAAAAAGTAGAAAAAGAAGAAAACAAAGAGGAAGATAATAAGGAAGAAGAAGTAAAAGAAGAAGTAAAAGAAGAAATTAAAGAAGAGTCATCTGAAGAAAATATAGAAGAACAAAAAGAAGAAAAACAAGAAGACAAAGAAGAAGATGAAAAAAATGAAGACAATGAAGACAATGAAACTGAAGAAACTGTAGAAGAAAATGAAGATAATAATGATGATGCAGTAGAATCAGATGAAGAAGAAAAAAAGGAAGAAGATAAGAAAGAAGAAGATAAAGAAGAACAAGAAGAGGAACAAGAAGAAGACAAAGAGGAAGATAATACAGAAGATACAAATAAAAATTAAAAGAATAAGAAATAATAAATTGGCAAGCTTATAGCTTGCCAATAAAAATATGAAAGGCAAATTAAGACAAAGAATGAATAAAAGATTATTTAAGAATTTTGATTGGGGAATTTTAATATGTGTAATAGTTCTTTTAATAATAGGACTTGTTTCTTTGTATAGTGCTTCAGAAAGTACTAATCAGGAGGAATTTAAGAAACAATGCATTTGGATTTTAATTAGTATACCTGTTTTGATTGCTACAATATTAATTGATTACAATACATTTGCAAAATTATCAAAGCTTTTTTATGGAATAATGATAATATTATTGATTGTTGTTTTATTTACTAGTGCAGTTAATCGGAGCAAAGAGCTGGATTAATATTGGGTTTCTTTCATTCCAACCAAGTGAAATTGGTAAAGTTTTTATAATCTTATTTTTAAGTTATATAATAGTAGATAATCAAAAAGGAAATAGAAATAATATTAATAAAATAAGTAAATTAAGTAAAATATTATTATTTGCATTAATACCAATTTTATTAATTGTATTAGAACCTGATTTTGGAACTGCAATAGCATATATGCTTTCATTATTATTAATTTTATTTGTTGCAGGAATTAATAAAAAATATATAATTACCACAATGATATTGATTGTGATTTTATTACCATTACTATATTTTTTCATTTTACCTGCTCATGCAAAAGCAAGAATAGATGTCTTTTTAAATCCTAATTTGGATCCAAGAGGAGCAGGATATAATATTATTCAATCAAAACTTGCAATAGGTGCTCGGAAGATTGTTTGGAATGGGACATATGCAAGGAACACAAACACATCTTGGCTTTCTATATCCTAAAACAACTGATTTTATTTTTGCAGTTATTGGAGAAGAAATGGGATTTATTGTATGTAGTTTAATTGTTATTACTTATGTAGTATTAATTACAAGAGCAGTAAATGTTGCAAAAACAGCAAGAGATGATTTGGGTTCATATATTGCAATGGGAATTGCACGGAATATTCTTATTTCATATGGTTGAAAATATTGGAATGACAATTGGACTTCTCCCAATTACAGGAGTTCCACTTCCTTTTATAAGTTATGGAGGAAGTTCACTTATTACAAATTTCATATTAATAGGGCTATTATTAAATATAAGTAGTAGAAGAAATAAAAATCTGTTTATTAAATGATTAAGTTCACATTAAATGATTAATAATAAAAAATATAAAAATAGTAATTTTAATAATAAAAAAAGAAGTTAGAATAATAGGAGAAATAATGTATATACACAAATTAAAAATAGGAAATGTAGAATTAGAAAATAATATTATGCTTGCGCCAATGGCTGGAATTACAGATAGGGCATTTAGATTAATATGTAAAAAATATAGCAATCCTGGCTTAGTATTTACAGAAATGGCAAGTACAAAAGCAATATATTATGGTGATATAAAAACTGATAAACTTTTAAATATTGAAGGAGAAAAAAAACCAATTGCAATTCAAATTTTTGGAAGCGATCCTCAAATTATGGGAGAGGTTTCTAAAAAAGTATCAGAAAAAGCAGACATTATAGACATTAATATGGGATGTCCCGCACCAAAGGTTGTAAAAAATGGAGATGGAAGTAAGCTGTTACTTGATCCTGATTTAGTTTATAATATAGTTAAAAGTGTTGTAGATAATTCTAGTGTTCCTGTTAGCGTAAAATTTAGAAAAGGATGGGATAAAGAACATGTAAATGCTGTAGAAATTGCAAAAAAGATAGAACAAGCAGGAGCATCAATGATAACCATCCATGGAAGAACGAGAGAAGAGTATTATAGTGGAAGCGTAGACTTAGATATTATTAAAAAGGTAAAAGAAGCAGTTAATATTCCTGTAATAGGAAATGGAGATATAAGAACAGCAAAAGATGCTATAAAAATGTTTGAATACACTGGCGTTGATGGAATAATGATAGGTAGAGGTAATCTTGGTAGTCCATGGCTTATTGGAAATATTATTAAAGAATTAAGTGGAGAAGATAAAGAAGATATAAAAGAATATTCTTCAATGGAAAAATTAGAAATTATAAAAGAACATTTGAATTTAGCAATAGAAGAAAAAGGAGAATATATTGCAATAAGGGAAATGAGAAAACACATGTGCTGGTACTTAAAGAATTTAAAAGATTCAAGTAAAATAAGAGAAAAGGTAAATAGGATAGAAAAAAAAGATGAACTTATAAACTGCCTGGAAGAATATTTCAAAATTTTATAAAATAAATTATTATAAAAATTTTAAACTTGGAAATAATAAAAGCAAATCAAAATATATTTTGGATTTGCTTTTTCTTTATAATATTAAAAAACACAAAATAAAAATGTATACATATTATATATAATAATAAGATAAAAACTTATCTTTAAGCTCTCTTAAATAGGAAAAATAAGAAGAAGCATCTAAAATATATACTAATAGGAGTGAAAAAGATGGTAATAAAAAGAGGGGATATGTTTTATGCAGATTTAAGTCCAGTAATAGGTTCTGAACAGGGAGGTATAAGGCCAGTTTTAGTTATACAAAACAATATGGGAAATAAATACAGCCCAACAGTAATTGTTTCTGCAATTACTTCTCAACTAAATAAAAACAAATTACCTACTCATATAGAATTAGATTCGGAAGAATTTGGATTAAAATCAGATTCTGTAGTTTTAACAGAACAGATTAGAACAATAGATAAAAGTAGACTTAAAGAGAAAATAGGACATATAGATGATATTTCAATAATGAATAAAGTTAATAATGCATTAGGAGTAAGTTTTGGATTAGAGTAAAAGAGTAATGTTTATATAACAAAACAAATAAAAAGAAGATGATATCATCTTCTTTTTAATATTATTAATATTGATTTTACAAAATTAATATGATAAATTGGTAATATAAATTATATTTATTTAATAGTTTGACAAATATTTATAAAGATAAAAGGTGGTAAACAAATGAAAAATAACAAAGGTATAACTTTAATTGCATTAATTATAACAATAATAATAATGCTTATTTTAGTAGTAGTAACAATACAGATTGCAGCAGATGGGGGACTTTTTAAAAGAGCTTATGAGGCTAGTATAAAATACGATGAAGCTAAAGATAAGGAATTAATCGGAATTGCAATGGCTGATTATCAAGCAGATATTTATTCTAAAGGTATAAATGCAAATTCTTCAACATTACGTAATCATTTACTAAATTATGATTGGTGTGATGATGTAAAAGAAAATGGTGATAATACAGTTACAGTAACGACAAAAGATGGTAAAAAATATAAAATAGATGTTGATGGAAATATACAAGAATATAATTATACTACGATTTCTTTTTTAACTACTAATGGTGATTCAGAAATGTATAATGATAAATTAATATTTAATAAAACAGAGTATGAATGTAAAAGTTTAAGTATAAATAATGGAATTCTTGATGTAGTATTTGAATATGATGGACAGGATTATCCATACAGCTTGGATGTAATAAGCGGAGTATATCAATTCGATTGTGTTGATGTTCGGACAATTTGCTAATCTAGAAATTACTATACCTGGATTGATTGTTGATTCAAACTTTAGAATTGTTTCAGATTTATCAAAAAACATACCTAATGAAGATTATTATGTATTTGCAATTACTTCAAATGATGAATTAAATGCATTACTTTCAGGAAACTATGTAATGACTGAATACTTTTGGATAGGTGGTTGGTATGAATATTTATATTTGTATAGCGATTATTTCCTAGGACAATATGGTATGTATAAAGATATTATTGGCTACACAGTTGAAGATAAAAATGATTCAAATAGACAAACTGAATATATTTTCGGTAATAGTAATTTTAATGACGGTAAAAATTTAGCTGAAACAATAAAAAAATCTGATGATGTCACATATACTAAATCTAATTATACAGATATATATGAGAATTCAGAATACAAAGTATATATTGAATATGCATTGTTCTATAAAGGAAAGCCAACAATGTATAGGTTAGGTTATGGAGAAAATGTAGAATATTTTTACAATTCACTTGGATTACCTGCTTTATATTATGAGGTAGGAAAAATAAGAGAACATATTCCATTAGGATGTAGAGATAAAGTAACAAAAGAAGAAATAGAATATTCTGATTTATTACAAATGGTTGATGATGCTAGAGCTGAAGATGCTATGTTTGATGTTGATAATTTTTATAGACAATATGAATATTATTATGAAGAGAAATTATTCATATTCGAAGATGGACATGCATTAACAAATTAATATAGTAAATATAAATGAATTTATAAAAGAAACAATAATATAGAATAATATAAAATATTGATAATAAAAAATATTCCTAGTTTAAACTAGGAATATTTTTTTGTTTTATTAATTCTACATTTTGTTTAGTGTTCTTTTTGCTAAGTTTCCTTTTTTATTTTTTATTATTCAGCTAAATCTTTCTTTTTAGGTTTTTTATCATCTTTAAAAATTTCTTTAATTGAACCTAAACTAGAAAGTGCACTTGTTGCTTCAAATGGAATAAATACTTTGTTTGCTTCTCCATTTGCAACTTCTTTTAATGTTTCTAAAGATTTAAGTTGAACTAATTTTTCATCTGGTGATGCATTCATCATAGAAGAATATACAAGCTCAATTTCTTTAGCTTTTGCAGATGCTACTTCTCTTATAGCTTCAGCTTCACCGGCAGCACGTCTAATTCTTGATTCTCTATCAGCTTCTGCTTCAAGTATTGCAGCTTCCTTTTTACCTTCAGCAATTGTAATAGCAGCTTGTTTTTCACCTTCGGCTTGAAGAATAGATGCTCTTTTATTTCTTTCTGCATTCATTTGTTTTTCCATTGCATCTTTAATATCTTCTGGTGGTCTGATATCCTTAATTTCAACTCTGTTTACTTTACATCCCCATTTATCTGTTGCTTCATCAAGAGTAATTCTTAATTGATTATTGATTAAATCCCTTGAACTAAATGTTGAGTCTAAGTTCATTTTACCAACGATATCACGGATTGTTGTTTGAGCTAAATATTCGATACCTTTCTTTAAAGATTGAATTTCATATACTGCTTTTGCAGGATCTGTAATTTGATAGAAAACAACTGTATCTATTGTAATAGTAACGTTATCTTCAGTAATAACTCCTTGTGGTGGTATATCCATAGTTTGCTCTTTTAAACTAACTACACTTCTTACTCTATCCACAAAAGGAACTATTATTGTAAGACCAGCATCAGCTACTTTATGAAATTTACCAAGTCTTTCTATGATGTATACTTCAGATTGTCTTACAACTTTAATTGTTTTTATAGCTATTATAACAATTAAAGCAAGTATTATAAGTAAAATCCATGGCATAATAAAACCCTCCTAAAAAATATATATTATTAATTAAAACAAAAAACTAATTTAATAATGAAGTTATTAATTTATTGGTTCAACAATAATTTTAACCCCTTCAATTTTTAACACTTTAACTTCTGTACCTTCTTTAATATCTCTATTATCATTGGATTTTGCTGACCAAACTTCACCATCTATTTTAACTAAGCCAATACCATCTGGAGATGTTATTTCTTTTGTAACTACTCCGGTTTTATTCACAATTGCTTCTGAATTAGTTGGTACAGTTTTTTTGTTAAAATATTTATCTACAAAAGGTTTTGTAATAGGAATTAATATTGCGGAAATTACAACAAAAACTCCAGTTTGTATCAAAATACTATCTGTTAAAAAGCTTACTATCATTGCAAAAAGCGCTCCAATTCCTAACCAAAAGATTAAGAATCCTACGGTTGCAATTTCTATTATGAAAAATACGGCTGCGGCAATTAACCAAATGCACCACATATAATTAACCTCCTTAACAAATATTTTTAAAAACCATAAACATTATACTACATAATTGCTAAAAAATAAATATATTTAGACAAAATATTTATATACAAATTATATACAAAATTTGAAATTCTTTTTAATTATAATTCAGGGAATAGTATTCTATTTAATGCTGGTATTTTGAAGAATAAGAATATGACTGCAGCTATTATAACTATCGTTAATATAAGAGCATATAAATCTTTTGAACGTTCCTTTTTATTCTTTTTAGTTTCATTATATAATAGTGTTCCAACTGTTTTTCCCATTTCTTTAAAAGATGGAATGTTTTTTAAAACAGAGGTTCTTTTATTGAATTTTTTTTCTAGTAATTTTTTTGATTTTTTTTCATTTTCTTTACCACTTATATTTCCAATTTTTAAATTATATTCACTTCTTGTTCTTGGGTTAGATAAAATATAATAAGCTTCTTGAATTCTTTTAAATTCATTTTTTTCAAATGAACTTAAATTACTGTTATTTTCATATTGCTTTTCTAGAGCTTTATATGCATGCTCAATTACATCATAAGATGCATCTTCACTTACTTCTAAAATTTCATAATAATTTTTCATAGGTAAATCTCCTTATACAATAATATAATATTTATATGATATATAATATAATAAATTATTTTTATAATAAATACCATAAATATAATATCATATAATTTAAATTTTAAAAAGTACTTGCTTCAAAATAAATTATATTATAATATATTACAGTAATAAATAATAAGTAAATAATAAAAAATAAGAAATAGAAAGAAACTATTATTATTTATTTTTATTGAAAGTTAATTAGTAAGCAAATTATATTTTAAAAGAAAGGAGTAGTAGGATAATTTAAGCGCCAGGACAATTATAAATTAATTGTTGACGAGGTTAGAATTTATCGAAGTATTCGGCGGATGATTCTATGGCATTTAAAGTTTGTCATTAAATATTATTTAAAAACTAATAGTAATATTAGAACAAAGATAATATAAAACTTTTTGATATATTACTAATACTTTCAATTCCAAAAAATTAAAAACAATTAGGAGGTATAAACTATGTGTGGAATTGTAGGATACATAGGAGAGAAAAAAGCAAGTCCAATTTTAATAAATGGATTATTGAGATTGGAATATAGAGGATATGATTCTGCAGGTATTGCAACATTAGAAAATGAAGAAATATCTGTAAAGAAAAACAAAGGACGAGTTAATAATTTATACGATTTAGATGGTATAAATGATCTGAAAGGAACTATTGGTATTGCTCATACCAGATGGGCAACACATGGAAAACCATCAAATGAAAATTCACATCCACATATGGATAATAGCAAATCATTTGCAGTTGTTCATAATGGAATTATAGAAAATTATCATGAATTAAGAGATTTTTTAGGAAGTAAAGGATATTTCTTTTTATCACAAACAGATACAGAAGTGATTCCAAATTTAATTCATTATTACTATAGACAAGAAAATGATTTATTAAAAGCAGTATCAAAAGCATGTAACGATTTAAAAGGAAGTTATGCAATTGAAGTATTATCAGTACATGATAAGGACAAAATGATAGTTACAAGAAAAGATAGTCCGCTTGTTATTGGAAAAGGTGTTGATGAAAACTATATTGCATCAGATATACCAGCTATTCTTTCATACACAAAGGATTTCTATTTCTTGGATGATAATGAGATCGTTGAGCTTACTAGAGATAGTATAAAATTCTATGATAAAAATTTAAAACCAATTGATAAAAAAATTAAAGTTATAGATTGGGGAGCATCAGCTGCAGAAAAAGATGGATATGATGATTTTATGCTAAAAGAAATAAATGAACAACCAAATGCAATTAGAGAAACAATAGGTTCTAAATTAGATAATGGACATATTGAATTTGAGGATCTAAATTTTACTAAAGAATATTTAGAAAGTTTAAACAAAATATATATAGTTGCATGTGGTACAGCTATGCATGCAGGATTAGTTGCAAAAACATTAATTGAAAAACTTTGTAATATTCAAACAGAAGTAGATATTGCATCAGAGTTTAGATATAGAGATCCATTGATAGATGAAAAGACATTATGCATATATATTAGTCAATCAGGAGAAACAGCAGATACAATAGCTGCACTTAAACTTTCAAAAAGCAAGGGAGCAAAAACAATTGCAATTTCTAATGTAATTGGAAGCTCAATTACAAGAGAAGCTGATTATTCAATATATACACATGCAGGACCTGAAATTGCAGTTGCTTCAACTAAAGCATATACATCTCAAGTAGTATTGCTAAGTGTTTTAAGTATGTATTTTTCAGAAATACTAGGTAGAGTTTCAAAAGAAGAACTATCAGTACTAAAAAAAGATATTTTAGAACTTCCTTCTCAAATTGAAGAAGTATTAAAATGCAGTAATAAAGTAAAAGAATTTGCAAAAAAAGTATATAAAGAAAAAGATATGTTTTTCTTAGGTAGAGGAACTGATTATGCAGTTTGTTTAGAAGGATCATTAAAACTTAAAGAAATATCATATATACATTCAGAAGGATATGCATCAGGTGAACTTAAACATGGACCAATTGCATTAATTGAAAATGGAGTAACAGTTATTTCAGTAATAACAGATCCAAATTTAGTTGAAAAAACAATTAGTAATGTTCAAGAAGTAATTACTAGAGGAGCTAAAGTTTTAGCAGTAACTAGTGAAAATTTAGGATCACTTGGGTTTGAAGAAACAATTAAAATTCCTGAAACAAATAAGCTTATTTCTCCAATATTGTCAGTTATTCCTTTGCAACTTTTAGCATATTATATTTCAAAAGAAAAAGGATTAGATGTTGACAAACCAAGAAATTTAGCAAAATCAGTTACAGTTGAATAATTGAATAAAAAATCAATTTTAAAACAAGCTATATTTTATTTATATTATTATTAAAATATTTAAATAAAATATAGCTATTTTTATTGAATTTTATAAAAAAAATTAATATTTTGAAACTATTTATGACATTTTATAGTATTACTATTGAAAATATTAATTGTTATGATAGAATTATTGTTATAACAAATGAAAAGGAGATAAAAATGGGAGAGAAAAAAGTTAAAATTTCATTAATCCAAGCTATTGCTGTAATACTAGTAGCATTATTAATTGCTGCAGGAGCAATAACGCTTATAATTAAAAATACTTATGAAAAAGATGCAAAAAAAGAAGAACAAAAAATAGAAGGAAAGATTGATGACTGGGAATATGACCCAAAAGAAAATCAACTTGATAACGGAGGAGGATACAGTAAAGGTATTCCTGCAACAATTAATTCTGCGGTAGATACTTCAGGTATGGTATCAGAATCAGCAGCTGATCCAAATTCATATTTAGGATATTCAACAGGTGGAGCAAAAGATATTAATAACTTTAGAGAAAATATTAATAATGGATATTTTCCAATTTCAACAGATATTACATACAATGGACTATTTTATGATTACACATTTGATACGGGTAATAAAAATGAAGAAGGTGAGAAAAACACAGAAGATTTATTTTCACCAACATATTCTTGCGCAATATCAAAAGATCCAATTTCAAATGAAAATGAATATTATATGACAGTAGGATTAAATTCAAATATAAAGGAAAGCGATTTCCAAAGAAAGAAATTGAATTTAGTAGTTGTACTTGATATTTCAGGATCAATGAGCTCACCTTTTAATTCATACTATTATGATCAATTTGTTGGAAATGAAAAAAATGAAGAAGAGAATAAAAGTGATGAAACAAAAACAAAAATGCAAATTGCAAATGAATCAGTAAATGTTTTAATTGATCAATTAAAAGATGATGATAGATTTGGTATGGTATTGTTTGATAATGATTCATATCTTGGAAAACCTATAAGATTAGTTGCAGATACAGATATGGAGGCAATTAAAAATCACATATTGGAAATTGAACCAATGGGTGGAACAAATTTTGATGCAGGATACAAAAAAGCAACAGAATTATTTGATGAGTACAAAAATAGTGATGCAAATGAATATGAAAACAGAATTATATTTATAACTGATGCAATGCCAAATGTTGGAGACACATCAGAAGAAGGATTGTTATCAAAAGTTAATAAAAATGCAAATAATGGAATATATACAACATTTATTGGTGTAGGTGTTGATTTTAATACTAAATTAATTGAAGAAATAACAGATGTAAAAGGTGCAAATTACTATTCAGTACATAACTCAAAAGAGTTTAAAGAAAGAATGGGAGAACAATTTGAATACATGGTAACACCTTTAGTATTTGACTTAAATCTTGATTTTGAATCTGATAGCTATAAATTAGAAGCGGTTTATGGAACTGATACTAAAGATAAAGATAGTGGAAACATAATGAAAGTAAACACATTATTCCCTTCTAAAACAACAGCTGAGGGTGAAGTTAAAGGTGGAGTAGTACTTCTTAAACTAAGAAAATTAAATGACAATGGCAACGGAAACATTAAATTAAAAGTTTCATATAAAGATAGAAATGGGCAAAGCTTTAACAATTCACAAGATGTTACATTTGATAAAACAGAAGAATTTTATGATAATACTGGAATTAGAAAAGCAATTGTTTTGACCAGATATGCAAACACTTTAAAGAACTGGATATTATATGAAAGATCAGAAAGTGATAAATTCATTATAACACCTACAACAGGTATAGTTCGTTGCGATTTAGTTGAAGATGAAATAGTAAGACTACTAGGAGAACATGAAAGAGTATCTACAAGTTTATCAGTAAGTAAAAACTATAAAGATATATTTGTAAAATTACAAAAATATATGAAACATGAAATAGATGAAATAAAAGATGAAACAATGAATCAAGAGATAGAATTATTAGATAAACTTATAAAAAGATAAAACAACAAAATTGTAAATAGGTAACTTTTAAAAGTTACCTATTTTTTTAAAATAAGTATTGCATATTTATTTTTTTATGATACAATATGAAAAGAACAAGAGAAAATTTGTTTGTATATTTTACATATAAATTTAAACAACACAAAGCTATATATACAAATTGGAGGTAAATATGTTTGCATATATAAAAGGAAGTTTAGAACAAAAATCAAATAATTTTGTAGTAATAGATGTATCAGGAGTAGGGTATAAAATATTTATGCCATCTAATTCAATAGAAGGTTTAGGAAACATAGGAGATATAGTAAAGGTATATACATATTATTATGTAAGGGAAGATAATATAAGTCTTTATGGATTTTCATCAAATGAAGAACTTAGAATGTTTGAACTTTTAATTTCAGTTAGTGGAATAGGTGCAAAATCTGCAATAGCTACACTTTCTGAAGTAAGTCCATCAAGCTTTGCTTTATCAGTAATTACAAACGATGTATCTAAACTTACAAAAATACCAGGAATAGGAAAGAAAACAGCAGAAAGATTAATATTAGAATTAAAAGATAAATTAAAATCAGAATCTGCAATTGAAAAATATGAAGATGTAAAATCTGTTATTGTTGATGATTCGAAAGTGGATGAAGCAGTTTCTGCGCTTCAAGTATTAGGTTATACAAGAAAAGAAATTGAAAATGTATTAGGAAAAATTGATATTAAAAATTTAGAATTAGAAGATATAATAAAAGAAGGACTAAAATATTTAGCTAGAAACTAGTAGGAGGATGTTAAATGGATTTAAATATGCCGTTAGCACATCGTGTAAGACCAAAAACATTAGATGAATTTATAGGACAAGAAGAAATACTTGGGAAAAATAAAGTACTATATAGAACTATAAAAGCAGATAGACTATCTAGTATTATTTTGTGGGGACCAACAGGTTCTCGGAAAAACTTCACTTGCAAAAGTAATAAGTAATACAACACAATATAAATTTATAAAATTAAATGCAGTCACAAGTGGAGTATCAGATATAAAAAATGCAATTGAAGAAGCAAAAAATATGCTTTTAAACCCAACTGGTAAATGCATTTTATTTATAGATGAGATACATAGATTTAATAAGCTACAACAAGATGCTCTTCTTCCTTTTGTGGAAGATGGGACAGTAATTTTAATTGGAGCAACAACAGAAAATCCATATTTTGAAGTAAATAAAGCTTTAATTTCAAGATCAATGGTATTTAAATTAAAACCATTAACAGTGGAAAATATAGTTACAATATTAAAAAATGCAATAAAAAATCCAGATGGACTTGGTAGTTTTAATATAAAAATTGAAGATGATACAATATTTAAGATAGCTGAATTTTCAAATGGTGATGTAAGAACAGCTCTAAATTCATTAGAAGTTGCAGTACTAACCACAAATGTAGATAAAAATGGAACGATAAATATTACAAATGAAATTGCAGCAGAGTGTATGGGCAAGAAAAAAACAATGTTTGATAAATCAGGAGATAGTCACTATGATAATATAAGTGCATTTATAAAATCAATGAGAGGTAGTGATCCAGATGCAACTGTGTTTTATTTAGCAAGAGCAATAGAAGGAGGAGAAGATCCTGTTTTTTTAGCAAGAAGAATTGTAATATGTGCTTCAGAAGATGTTGGCCTTGCAAATCCTAATGCATTAGTTGTAGCAAATAGTGCAATGCAAGCTGTATTATCAATAGGAATGCCAGAAGCAAGAATTATACTTTCAGAAGCAGCTTTATATGTTGCAAATTCTAAAAAATCAAATTGTGCATATTTAGCAATAGATAAAGCTTTAGAAGATGTTAGAACAAAGGATACTGGAGAGATACCAATGCATATTAGAAATGCACCAGCATCTGGTATGAAAGAACATGGATATGGAATTGGATATAAATATCCACATGATTATCCAAATCATCAAGTTGAGCAACAATATCTTCCTGATAAGATGCTTGGTACTAAGTATTTTATTAAAGATAAAACAATAGAAGATTAAAAAACAAAGGAAATAAATAAAAAATAGAACTTAAAGAATAAAAATACATATAAAGATATAAAAAAACACCGTTTAACTGGTGCTTTTTTATTATAGATATAAATATATTATATTTAATTAAACAAGAACAAATTTTAATAAAATATAAAATGATTATTTTTTATCAGGTATAAATTCTAAAAGATCAGATATTTCACAATCAAATGCTTTGCAAATATTGTTTAATTGTTGAACATCAATCCTTTTAATCTCTTCATAATACATTTTAGAAATAGTTGCAGGACGAATTCCTGTCATTTCAGATAATGCTTTTTGAGTCATTTTGTGTTTTCCTAATAAATCAGATAATTTTATTTTTATCATTTTTAATCACCTTTTTATCATATTTTGTAATATTTTATCATTTTTTACTGTCAGTAAACACGAAACTAAATTAATATAACGATAAACGTAATAAAAAGTTGCTTATCAGTAAGAAATAAACGAATACATGCCTTTTAACGTCATATGAATAAAAAATTAATTAAGGTTAAAAATAAAATGTATAGATTTTTATTTTTTTAAGGAATGAATTATGATATTAATATGTGCAATAGTTGGTATGATTTCTGGAATTATATCAGGTATGTTTTCTTCAGGTGGAGGAATGATAATTGTTCCAAGTTTACAGTATATTTTTAAACTAGATCAAAAAAAATCAAGAGCAACTTCTATTTTTATAATTCTTCCTATGGTTATTGCTGCAGGTATTGTATATTATTCTAAAAACTTTTTAGATTGGGAAACTGGAATACTTTGCTCGATTCGGTGGCGTAATTGGAGGACTAGTAGGAGCAAAAATCTTAAAGAAAATGTCAGACAAGTCATTAAGAATAATATTTATATTTTTTCTAATTTATGCAGCTATTAAATTGATTATATAAGATTTTAATTTATTGGATATTGGAGTTTAAATAGTGAAAGTAATTATAGGATTGATTTCTGGAATAGTAAGTGGAACTGGGATGCGGTGGAGGAACAATACTAATTATTGCTCTAACAATATTTTTTAGAATTGATCAATATAGAGCACAAGGAGCAAATTTAATCTTTTTTGTACCTACTGCAATTTCTACAATAATAGCATCTAGTAAGGAAAAATTAATTAATTATAGGATTGGTATTCCAGTCGCTTTGTTTGGAATAATTGGTTCAATAATTGGAACGAATATATCTATAAAAATGGATGTAAATATATTAAAAAAGCTATTTGGATTTTTCTTAATTCTAATTACAATTAATGAAATTTATTTGTTAATAAAAGAGAATAAAAAGGAAAAAAAGAAAGCATAATAATAAAAGTAGATTTAAAAATATTTAAAAATAATTAAGAATAAATGTAAGGAGGATATGATATGAAATTTGTAAAAGGAATGCTTTTAGGAGGCATGATAACAGCAGGTGCATATATGATGTATAGTGAAGGAGTAATGGACCCTAAGAAGATAATTAAAAAGGGAAGAAAGATGGCAAAGAAAATAGGGATAATGTAAAAATAAAAGAAAAACAAAGAAAACATGAGAAAAATAAAGAGAATTAGAATTGTTAAATTGATTAAAATTATAAACAAGAAAAAACATTCAAAATTAAACATTGAATGTTTTTTTAATGGTGATATAATATTAATAGTCAAAGAAAGTCAAAGTCAAAATGAAAGACAAAAAAGAGGTGGTAGTAAATGAGAATGTCAGATATTATAGAGGAGTTTATAAAAGATTTATTTGATGACGAAAACGATTATATAGAGATACAAAGAAATGAACTTGCGGAACAATTTAATTGTGTTCCTTCGCAAATAAACTATGTTATATCTACAAGATTTAATCCTTCGCAAGGTTATTATGTAGAAAGCAGGCGTGGTGGTGGAGGCCATATAAAGATAAAGAAAGTAAATGTTAAAAATAGTAATTATTTAATGCATATTATAACTAGCATGGGAAATAGAATTACATCAAATGAAGTAGATATATTTTTAAGTAATTTCTTATCATACAATGTTATAACTGAAAAAGAAGCAAAGCTTTTAAAAGTTGCAACAAGTGATAATATTTTATCTCAAGTTCCAAAAGATATAAAAGATAGTTTGAGAGCAAACATATTTAAAAACATGTTACTTAATTTAGTTTAAATAAAAGTTAGGAGGTTGATTATTATGCTATGCCAAAATTGTAATGAAAATGAAGCAAATGTAAGATATACAGAAGTGATAAATGGAAAGAAAAAAGAATTAATGCTATGTGAAGAATGTAGTAGAAAATTAGGAATTGATAATAAAATTAATTTTAATATGCCAATTGATTTTTCTAGTTTCTTTGGAGGAATGTTGGAGGATCCGGATTTTATGCCGCTATTTCCAGAGGCTAGACAATTTAAATGTGATAATTGCAACTTAAGTTTTGATGATTTCATAAATACAGGAAAACTTGGATGTTCAAAATGCTATGATGTATTTTCTCAAAAACTTGATCCAATTCTTAAAAGAATACATGGAAGTGATAGGTATGTTGGAAAGAGATTAAACAAGCCTAAAACTTCAGAAAACCAAGAAGATGAAAAAATAAAAGAAAAAGAAATAAAAAAAGAATCAAATGAAAGTAAAATAGAATCATTAGAAGAAAATTTAAAAAAAGCAATATCTGATGAAAGATACGAAGATGCAGCAAAAATAAGAGATGAAATAAAGGCATTAAAGGGGGAGTAAAAAATGATTAACTGGTATTTACAAACTGGAAATGAATCAGATGTAGTATTGAGTTCTAGAATAAGAGTTGCAAGAAATATAGATAATATTCCTTTTACAAATAGATGTACAAAAGAAGATTATAAAAAGATTACGGAAAATGTTAAAAATGCTATAGAAAAAATAGGTTATGGCTTAAAGCTTGTTTATCTTAAGGATTTAGATGATATTACAATCATTAGTTTAATTGAAAAACATTTAATAAGCCCAGAATTTGCATATAATAAAAAAGAAATTGGTGCAATAGCTATTAATGATGATGAAAATATATGCATTATGATAAATGAAGAAGATCATTTAAGGTTACAGGTAATGAGTGCAGGACTTAATTTAGAAAACACATTAAATTTACTTAAAGAAATTGATGATAAATTATCAAAAGATTTAAATTATGCATTTAATGATAAATATGGGTATTTAACAAGCTGCATAACAAATGTTGGTACTGGCCTAAGAGCATCTGTAATGGTACATCTTCCAGCACTTACTAAAACAGGAAATATTAGAAAAATATTAGATGTTGTAAATGGGTTTGATATGAATATTAGAGGACTATATGGTGAAGGAACAGAGGTAAGAGGAGATATTTATCAAATATCTAATAAACAATCATTGGGCCTTACTGATGAAGATATAATTAAGAATTTAAAGATAATTACAGATAAAGTAATTGAACAAGAAAGATTAGCAAGAAAAATTTTAGGAAAAAATCAAATTGAATTAGAAGATCGAGTATATAGGTCTTATGGCATTCTTGCAAACTGCAAAAAGATTTCATCTAATGAATGTGAAAGATTATTATCAGATATAAAACTTGGTACAGATATGGGAATAATAAAAGAGATGAATGATTTAAAAGTTAGAAAACTCTTAAATTATACAAAGCCTGGAAACATGCAAAAATATGTAGGTGAAATTTTAGATACAAATGATAGAGATATTAAAAGAGCAGAGATTATTAAGACAATCATAAATGAATAGATTTATATAAATTAAACTAAAAAGGAGGGATAACTATGGAATATAAATTTACAGATCGTGCAAAAGCTGTTTTAGAAATTGCAAATGATATAGCTTTAGAATTAGGACACAATTATGTTGGAACAGAGCATTTATTATATGGGTTAGCAAAGGAAGGATCAGGTGTTGCAAGTAAAGCACTAGAAATTCAAAATGTAACCGATGAATTAATTTTGGGGAAAATAGAAGAATTAATAGGACTAGGAGAAAAACAACTTGATCAAATAGCAGGACTTACTCCAAGAACAAAAAGAGTTATAGAAAATGCATATATAGAATCAAAAAAATTAGGATCAGCATATATTGGAACAGAACATCTTTTAATAGGAATTATGAGAGAAGCAGATTGTATTGCAGTAAGAATCCTATTAGAGTTAAATGTTAATCTACAAAAGTGATATAATGAAATATGAAAATCAGTTGATGAATATGGATATAGCAATAATGATGAAAAAGAAAATGGTGGATATAAAGGAAGTTTTAATCAAACACAAACATTAAACCAATTTGGAAATGATTTAACAAAAGTGGCAGAGGAAGGAAAATTAGATCCAGTAATAGGAAGAAAAAATGAAATAGAAAGAATTATAGAAATCTTATCTAGAAGAACAAAGAATAACCCTTGCTTAATAGGTGAACCTGGTGTTGGAAAAACAGCAGTTGTTGAAGGACTAGCTCAAAAAATTGTTGAGGGTAATGTACCAAATACATTAAAAAACAAAAGGGTAGTTACACTTGATATTTCAGGAATGGTAGCAGGTGCAAAATACAGAGGAGATTTTGAAGAAAGAATAAAAAAGGCATTAAAAGAAGTTAAAAAAGCAGGAGATGTAATTTTATTTATAGATGAGATACATACAATAGTTGGAGCAGGTGCAGCAGAAGGTGCAATTGATGCTGCAAATATTTTAAAACCATTGCTTGCAAGAGGAGAAATTCAATTAATTG
>JAEEGL015430348.1_pt1 | contig 26823 bp, 11 predicted proteins | sample 9134231 | NCBI WGS metagenome assembly JAEEGL01 (sample SAMN16246548, study PRJNA631951) | gut metagenome | biome: gut microbiome; feature: rumen; material: fiber-attached | host: Bos | place: Iran: Karaj | collected 2018-10 | reverse complement strand
CTTTCCTCCGTCCTGTATGCCGCGTTGTTAACGCGGCCCCGCCTCCCTCCCCCCGCGGCCCCGCCTCTTTCCTCTCTTCCCATGTCGGCTATTCACCCTTCCCCCTCCCCCTCCGGTCTGTCCCCTCAGCAAGTCGCAGACAGCCGCCTCCTCCACGGCGAGAACATCCTGACGCCCCCCAGGCGCCGCTCTCTTTGGCATCTCTACGCCGAGAAGTACGCCGACCCCATCATCCGCATCCTCATCGTCGCCGCCCTCATCTCGCTGGGCCTGGCCTTCATCAGCGGTCAGTACGTCGAGACCATCGGCATCATCGCCGCCATCTTCTTCGCCACCACCGTCGGCTTCTACTTCGAGCGCGATGCCACTCGCAAGTTCGACGTACTCACCGCCCTCGGCGAGGAGCTTCCCGTGAAAGTCCGACGCGATGGCAAGGTGCAGCAGATTGCCCGCCGTGAGGTCGTCGTCGGCGACATCGTCCTCATCGAGACGGGCGACGAGATCCCCGCCGACGGCCGCCTCTTGAAGGCCACCGACCTCCAGGTCGACGAGTCATCGCTCACTGGCGAGCCCGTCTCCACCAAGTCCGCCGGCCCCTCCGCCTCTGCCTCCTCTCCCTCCGCCGCCCCCGACGCTCAGTTAACCTCCGACTCCCACGCCTATCCCCCCGATGTCGTCCTCCGCTCCTCCATGGTGATGAGCGGCACGGCCACCTTCGTCGTCACCGCTGTCGGCGACCAGACCGAGATAGGCCAGGTGGCGCGCGAGGCCACTGAGCTATCCGCCATCAAGACGCCCCTCAACCAGCAGCTCGACCTCCTGGCGAAGCTCATCAGCAAGGTCGGCTCGGCGGTGTCGGTATTGGCCTTCGTCAGCTTCCTCGTCCACGATATCCTCACCGGCAGCATCTGGCACACCGACGACTACGTCGGCATGGCCACCATCGTGCTGCGCTACTTCATGATGGCCGTGACGCTGATTGTCATGGCCGTTCCCGAGGGGCTGCCCATGGCCATCACCCTGGCCATGGCACTGAACATGCGGCGCATGCTGAAGACAAACATCCTCGTCCGTAAACTGGCATCCACGGAGACCATGGGCGCGGTCACGGTCATTTGCACCGACAAGACGGGAACGCTCACCCAGAACCGCATGACCGTCGGCGAGCTCTACGTCACCACCGATGCCGACAGCCGCCTCATCGACTACGCCATCGCCGTGAACAGCACCGCCGAAGTCACCGACGGCAACGGCATAGGCAACCCCACGGAGGTGGCACTGCTGCGACATCTGCAGACCGACTACCGCGCGCTGCGTGCTGACGCTACGGTGCTCTCGCAGACGCCTTTCTCGACCGAGCGTAAGTACATGCAGACCACCGCTCGTCTGGCCGACGGCGCCACCCACACCTTCGTCAAGGGTGCCCCGGAGATTGTCCTCGACGGCTGCCAATGGAACCACCCCGAGGAGTATGCACTTGTCACTAAAAAGCTCGCCACTTGGCAGCGCCAGGCCATGCGTACCCTGGCCTTCACCTGCGATGGCCGCTTTCTGGCCGTCACCGGCATCAGTGACCCTGTCCGCGAGGACGTCCCAAAGGCCGTGAACAAATGCCGCTCTGCAGGCATCGAGGTGAAGATTGTCACCGGCGACACCCAGGCCACGGCCATGGAAATCGCCCGCCAAATCGGCATCCTCACCCCCGCCTCACCCGCTCCTGCCCCCGCCGCGGCCCCTTCTTCCACTCCTGCCGCGTTCGCTCCCACCTCCTCCGCGTCCGCTCCCTCCCCTGCCTCTCCCTCCTCCGCCTCCTGTCTGTCTTCTGTCCCGTATGGCGCGTTGTCAACGCGCTCCTCCCTCTCCTCCCTCTCCGGCGCCGCCTTTAGCGCCCTCTCCGACGAGGAGGCCCTCCAGCAGCTCCCCGACCTGAAAGTCCTCTTCCGCGCCCGTCCCGCCGACAAGCAGCGCCTCGTCCAGCTGCTGCAACGCCAGGGCCAGGTGGTCGCCGTCACTGGCGACGGCACCAACGACGCCCCGGCCTTGAACCACGCCCACATCGGCATCTCGCTCGGCTCGGGTACGAGCGTCGCCAAGCACGCCAGCGACGTCACCATCCTCGACGACTCCTTCCGCTCAGTCGTAAAGGCCGTGGAGTGGGGGCGTGCCATCTACCGTAACATCCAGCGCTTCCTCTTCTTCCAGCTGACGGTGAATGTCACCGCCCTTCTGCTGGTGCTCGGTGGCTCTCTCATCGGAACGGAACTGCCTCTGACGGTGACGCAGATCCTCTGGATAAACCTTATTATGGACACTTTCGCCGCCATGGCACTGGCCTCACTGCCATCGTCGTCCGACGTCATGGGACAGCCGCCGCGGCAGCCCGGCGGTCCCATCATCACTCGCCCGCTTTGGCGTGCCATCATCGTCACCGGCCTCGCCTTCTTCGCTGTCTCCTTCGTCTATCTCTACTGGCTGGAGCACAACGCCGTAGGCACAGGCGTCAGCACTTACGAGCTGACGAAGTTCTTCACCGTCTTCGTGATGATGCAATGGTGGAACCTGTTCAATGCCCGCGCCCTCCTGACTAACGCCCGACGACCTGTCGCCACTGGCAGCGCCCAGCGGCCGAACCATCGCTACAGCCCCCTCAGATGGTTGCTGAAAGCATTGCCGAAGGGTTTTGTCTTTGTCACCACCATCATCCTCGTTGGTCAGTGGGCCATCGTGCAGTGGGGCGGCACCATGTTCCGCACTGTGCCACTCTCGCTCAACGACTGGCTGCAGATCATCGCCGCCACCTCGGTGGTCTTCATCGTCCCCATGCTGGGCCGACGGCTCTTCGCCCGCTAAGTCTTGGGCGCAGGGCTGCATCTTTTCGCGCAGGCACTCACCATCAGCCTATTTCCCTTCCACCATATAAAACACGAAAAAGGCCTTCCTCGTCGGGTTGACGGAAGACCTTTTTACTGGCTTTGGTACTTAATCAAGACTTCACAGTCTCTTTCGTGTGTTTTAATTCTTTAATGATTTTAATATAGAGAAAGCATAGAAATATAGTCGGTACGGCTGTCACCTAAGGCCGCAGCCCCAGGGTGTCCATGAGAAGGGTGTCGGCACGCTGGCCCACCTCGTAGGCCATGGCCGGGTCGCTGCTGATCTCCACATACTCGGCATAGCTGTCGGCGGGTCCCTCCATGGGGGGCTCTGCCTGCTGGAATGCCTGGTTGATGGCGCCGGCAAACGTGACGATGATGGCCACCACGGCGGCGGCACGGAACAACGGACGCAGGCGCTCGCGCAGCTTCACCGTCTTCGCCTTCACAACGGGCGCACCCTCGATGGCTCGGAGCATGCGCGCGTCGAAGTCGTCAGGCAGCGTGGAGCCGTCGTCAGTGGCCTTCTCACCCAGAAGGGTGAACAGCGTCGCATAACGGCTCAGCGACTGGGGCATCGTCTCCACGCTCTGCGCGAAGAAGGCCTTCAGTATCTGCTCCTCCTGCAACGTCGTTTCGGCGGCGAAGTAGCGCTCCAAGAGCTGCTCAATGTACCTATAGTCCATATTGTTCATCTTGTATAAATCTTTGTTTAATGGCCTGTCTGGCCCGGAAGATGTTGACCTTCACCTGCGCTTCGGGGATGTCCATGATGGCGGCAATCTCACGGTAGGAGTGACCCTCAATGTCACGCAGCTGCACACAGGTGCGCTGTTTCTCGGGAAGCTCATTGATCAGTGCTTTCACCAACCTCAGCTGGTCGTGGCGGACGGCCTGCATCTCAGGGGTGTCAGCAACTGTCGGGTGAACGTCCAAGGCGGCATGCTCATCGTCGAGCGAGGCGTGCTGGAAATCCTTGCGACGCTGGTGGTCGAGCGCCAGGTTGCGGCAGATGGTCAGGCAGAATGCCTCGATGGACTCAATCTCATCCCACTGCTCACGGCGGTTCCACACCCGGATCATGGTTTCTTGTACGATGTCTTCGGCCTCCGCATGGCTGAGAGTGATGCGGAGCGCCAATCTGAAGAGCTCATTCTTCAGCGGTAAGACTTCTGTACGGAAACGCTGTTCTTTCATCCTCTCTGTATTGGTTGACGGTTAGTAAGCCGAAAAGTTACAAGGAAAACGGGGTTTTCTGCACAAAAGTACAGTTTTTGGCTTATTTCTCCCCGTATTTAACAGCTTTTAACGACGCCGGCCATCTTTTACGGGCTCGCCGTTTCGTAATTCCAAAAACTTTCGTACCTTTGCACGCGAATCGTGGTTCGACGACCGATTAAAATGAGAATGGGGTGCGAAGCCCCAGCTGTCCCGCAGCTGTAGGTCGCTTTCACGGAGCAAGCATCCGGCGTGCTGTCTGCCGCCGGCGGTCACTGAGATTCTTGGGAAGACCGCTTGCCTTTCCGGGCGACGAGCCAGAAGACCTGCCACGACGAACGTTCCGACCGCGCCTCTGGGGTTAGGCGGGTGGAACTACACCTTATTATTATATAATAGGAGGTAAAGAAGAGATGAGAAAGCTTGGACGATGGTTCCTGCTGACACTGCTCCTGGCGGCTGCCTGCCGCACGGACGATGACATCGTACAGCCGACAACCGACGACCTGGGACACCAGACGGCGACGGCCGTGGCCGGCATGTACGTGCTCTGCGAGGGCAACATGGGCTCGAACAAAGCCACCCTCGACTATCTGGACCTCTCCGGCGACACGGCTCGCTACTGGAAGAACATCTTCCCATCGCGCAATCCGCAGCAGGTGATGATGCTGGGCGACGTTGGCAACGACTGCAAAATCTACGGCTCGCGCCTGTGGCTTGTCATCAACTGTTCGAACAAGGTTGAGGTCTGCACCGCCGACTCGGCATTCTCGCTGGGACATGTCGACGTGCCCAACTGCCGCTTCTTGGCGTTCGATGGTGGCAATGCCTACGTCAGCAGCTACGTGGGTCCTGTCAATGGCAACTCGGTGCTGGGCAGTGTCTACCGCATCGACACGCTGACGCTGCGCGTCACGGGCCAGGTCTCCGTGGGTTACCAGCCGGAGGAGATGGCCATCGTCGACGGCAAGCTCTACGTGGCGAACAGCGGCGGCTACGAGGTCATTCAGGGGCGCGACTACGACCGCACGGTGTCGGTCGTCGACCTTCAGACGTTCCGTGAGGAGCGTCGCATCGACGTGGCGCCCAACCTCTTCCGACTGCGCGCCGACCGTCACGGCCAGCTGTGGGTATCTTCTCGCGGCGACTACGGCGGCAGCACCTCGCGCCTCTACCTGCTCAGGAAGAACGCTCAGGGCATCATGGTGAAAGCCGACTCGGTCGACGTGGCCGTCAGCGACATGGCCTTCCGCGGCGACTCCCTATGCTTTATGGGCACTACCTACGACGAGCGCTGGAGACAGACGCACTGCTTCGGCGTCGTCAGCACCTCAACCGGGCGCCTGCTCTCGACACAGCTGGTGAAGGACCCGTCGCCCATTGAGACGGCCTACGGATTGATGATACACCCCCTGACGGGCGACATCTACGTCATGGACGCTACGAACTACGTCTCCAGCGGGCGCCTCTTCTGCTTCGATGCCGAAGGGAACCTGAAGTGGAAGACGTTGACGGGCGACATTCCCGGACATGCCTGTTGGAAGTTTGAGCCGCCAATGTAGGGGCAGGCCTTGTGCCAGCCCGATGGCCCGCCAGGGCCAGTGCCTGCGGATGGGCAATCCCTCCATTCGGGCGGAATATTAAACGTTGAAGATATGAAGTTAAGACTGCTGAACAGTTTACTATTGCTGGTTTGTACATCGCTCTTTAGCCCCGTGGGCGCGCAGACGAAGTACATCGCTGCCGTCGACGAGTACGTGCCGGCACCCGGACAGTTTGTCAATACCATGCCCGAGACAACGGCCGACGATACGCCGGAGACCGTGGCACAGAAGTGTACCGAGTGCCTGGCCAACGGCGCCGGCGTGCTGGTGACCCTCGGTGCCTGGGGCGGCTACCTGACGTTCCACTTCGACCACCCCGTGGCCAACGTGCCAGGCCAGATGGACTTCTATATCGCCGGCAACGCTAACATCAACGGCAGCGAGGCGGGCATCGTCATGGTCAGTCAGGACGTCAATGGCAACCACCTGCCCGACGACCCTTGGTACGAGCTGGCTGGCTCGGCCGACCAGGACAGCATCGACAAGGTGGACTACGGTTATGTGCTGACCTACACCCGCCAGGGCGACCTGACCGACGTGCCCTGGACCGACACGCTGGGCGGCAGTGGCAAGGTGCCCCGCAACGGCTTCCACAACCAGGAGTACTTCCCCCTGTGGCTCGGCGACGAGCTGACCTTCAGCGGCACGCGGCTGCCTACCAATGCCCGTAACACCAGTGCCAGCGGACAAAACTGGCTGCTGTCGGCCCTACGCTACGGCTATGTGGACAACCGACCCAATACCGACAGCCTCAGCAGTAGTTTCAATCTTGACTGGGCCGTCGACCCGCTCACGCGCCAGCCCGTCGTCCTCACACACGCCGACTTCTTTCGTGTCTACACGGCCCTGAACCAAGTGTGCGGATGGATAGGTGAGACATCGACGGAAGTCAGCGGCGCCGAGGACCTGCACCTCGAAGCCTCTCTGGCCTATGCGGCAGGCATCGTCCCGTATGTTGCGTTGCCAACGCAACACACCGAACATCTCTACGACCTGCAGGGCCGCCGTGTGTCCAACATTCCCGACACCCAGTCCCCCCACTCCCTGTCGCCCAAGACGCCACGCTCCCCAGGTCTTTACATCCTAAACGGCAAGAAATACATCTATAAATAGTTTAACTTAAAATTATCACGCATGAAAAAGATTCTTTACTTTGCAATGCTCTTCGCCATGCCCGCCATGGCGCAGCAGACAACCGTCAGCACGCTGGAAGACACCAGCGTGGAGTTTAGCGAACAAGGCTACTGGAACGGTGGTAAGATAGGCAACCCCGTCGAAGGCGACTGGGGCGACCAAACCTACTACTGCACGTGGAAGAGCGGACTGCTCACCGGCCATGTGGACTATAGCTTCATGGAGGACTACGGCTACAGCTACGACTGGTGGGGAGGCATCGCACTGTCGCAGCGCACCAGCACCGAGCTGACCTCCCTCGACGACCAGTACAACAACATCGTTGGAACGGGGGCTAACGGCTCTAAGACCTTCGCCGTCGTCTACGGCACGGGCACCATCGACATCAACGTCGAGGGTGGCGCCTTGGTCAATAGCCTGAAGGTTGTCAATAGCTCCTACGCCATGCAGAATATCCTTGTCGGTGATGGCTATTCGCCTAAGTTCCAGAACGATGGCGATCACCTCCACCTGATCATCACAGCCCATAAGGCTGACGGCACCGACGTGACGAAGACGGTGGTGCTGGCTGAGTTTACCACCGAGCTGAGCTACATCAGCGACTGGACGAAGGTCAGCCTCAGCGACTGCGGCACCGACGTTACCCAGCTGGAGTTTGCCCTTACCGCCCATAACACCGGCGTGCCCCTCTACGCCTGCATCGACGACATCGAGGTAGTGACGGGTGCTGAGGGTCCTGCCTCCTTCGAGAACCTGCAGCTGGCCGACGAGAGCTTCTGGAACGGCACCGACGACAGCGGCTCGTTCATCAGCGGCGGCTACAAGTTCGAGAACGGACACCAGGTCTACGACTATGGTGAGTATGGCGTCTTCAACTACTGCTACGGCTTCTTCTACACCAACCGCACGGCAACCACCTACTACGGTGATGCCGAGAACGAGCAGTACAACTCGGCCGTGGGACATGGTGCCGATGACAGCAGCAACTACGCCACCTACAACCTGAACCTCTTCGACGACCCGAAGGGCATCGACGTGCTCGGCGACGAGCAGGTCATCAGCGGTTGCTACCTGACCAACAATGCCTACGCCTACCTGTCGATGAAGAATGGTGAGAACAACACGAAGCAGTTCCAGAAGGGCGACTGGTTCAAGCTGACCATCACTGGCCTGAACGCCGAGGGTGAGCAGACGGGCACCGTCGACTTCTACCTCGCCGACCTCCGTTCGGAGAACGAGGACGAGCACTTCATCCTCGATGAGTGGCGCTGGTGCGACCTTACCCCGTTAGGTGCCGTGAAGCGTCTGGAGTTCAACATGAGCAGCACCGACAACGGTGAGTGGGGCATGAACACGCCCGCCTACTTCTGCCTTGACAACCTCGACGACGAGGCTCCTGACGATGACGTCACGGCAATCAGCCAAATCGTAAATCGTAAATCTGAAAATCGTAAATGCTTCGACCTGCAGGGCCGTCAATTGTCCAATCGCTCAATACAAAAGGGTCTCTACATCGTCAACGGCAAGAAGTTGTTGATGAAGTAAATAGTTAAGGAGTAAAGGAGTAAGGAGTAAAGGAGTAAGGAGTAGAGGAGGTAAAGTAGAATACCTCTAAAGCTCTGAGATCCAACGCAAGGAGCGCATTGGTGGCGGGAGCAGTTCTATTCTACTTTACCTCCACATCTCCTCTACTCCTTTACTCCCCAAGAAAGGAATATACCGATGAAGCGTTTGTCCATACTCACACTCTGCTTCCTGGCCGTACTCACGGTCAGGGCGCAGAGCCGTGTGGACACCACATCCACCTCCTCATCTCCCCACCTCCCCAACTCCTCATCTCCCCACCTCCCCACCTCCTCATCTCCTCAACTCCCCAACTCCTCAACTCCTCAACTCCTCAAAGAAGTCATCATCACCTCGAAGTTGACTTTCCGCGAGGTCATCCCCGCCCAGAAGCTCAGTGGCGAACAGCTGCAGCGCCTCAGCAGCCAGAGTGTCGCCGACGCCATGCGCTACTTCTCAGGCGTACAGCTGAAGGACTACGGTGGCGTGGGCGGCGTGAAGACCGTTGACGTACGCGCCATGGGCACCAACCACCTGGCCGTCAGCTACGACGGCATCACCCTTGGCAATGCCCAGAACGGTCAGACAGACCTCGGGCAGTTCTCACTCGACAATGTCGAGGAGATCACCCTCTACAATGGCCAGAAGAGTGCCATCTTCCAGCCCGCCAGCGACTTCGCCTCTGCCTCGTCGGTCTATATCCGCACCCGTGCGCCTCGCTTCTCACCCGGCACCAGCCATCACCTGAAGCTCCGTGCCAAATATGGTGCCAGCGACCTGCTGCGCACCTCGCTGCTCTACGAACAGCGGCTCTCACCCACACTCTCCATGTCACTCAACGGGGAGTTTATGACGGCCAGCGGCAAGTACCACTTCCGTTACCGCCGTAAGAACCTCGACGGCACCGTCGCCTGGGACACCACCGCCGTGCGCCAGAACGGTGACATCCACGCCGAACGTCTGGAGGCCAACCTCCACGGTGTGCTCCATCAGGGCACGTGGCAGCTGAAAGGCTACGCCTACCACTCTCAGCGCGGCATCCCCGGTGCCATCGTCAACAACGTGTGGCGGCGTGGTGAGCGTCAGGGCGACCTGAACACCTTCGTACAGGGACAGTGGCAGCGCACCGTGGGCAACCAGTTCAGCACCAAGCTGCTCGGTAAGTACGCCTACTACGACACTCACTACGTCAATCGCGACACTACGATCCTGCCCGTCGACAACACCTACCGGCAACAGGAGGCCTACTTCTCGTCGGTCAACGTCCTCGAGCTGTTGCCCAACTGGAGTGCCTCGGCAAGCTACGACCTCCGCTGGAATCGTCTCAATGCCGACACCTACCGCACGGGAGGGGCCGCACAGACACCGCGGCGCTTCACCCACGCCCTCTCCATGGCCACCGCCATCGACTACCGCATCGTCAAGGCACAGGCTTCACTCGTCGGCACGCTGGTCAACGACCGTGCTGCCCACCACGCCTCTCTCTCCCGCCTCACGCCCGCCCTCTTCATCAGCTTCTTCCCGCTTCTTGCCTATCATTCTGCTAACAAAACTAACGAAGCCCCCTCGGGGGCAGTAGGGGGGGCGAACCTCTGCCTCCGTGCCTTTGCGAAGCGCAGCTTTCGCATGCCGACATTCAACGATTTATATTACACCGAAATGGGGAACGCCTCGCTCCTGCCCGAGACCGCCACACAGTTTGACATAGGTATCGTGGCGGACAAGCACGTGGAGCGAGGCTTCTTTACCCACTTCAGCCTCCAGGCCGACGCCTATTATAATAAGGTGAAGGACAAAATCATTGCCTACCCCAAGGGCCAGCAGTTCCGGTGGACCATGCTCAACCTGGGACGTGTCGACATCCGCGGTGTCGACGTCGTTGCCTCCACCTCCTTCCGCCTTTCTCCCGTCCGTTCAGTTGATGGCGATATCATCGCCACCATCCGCGCCCAGTACACCTACCAGCGGGCCATCGACGTCACCAACACCACCGACACCTACTATCGCGCCCAGATTCCCTACATTCCCCACCACGCCGGTTCCCTCATCCTCGGTCTCGACTGGCATCCCTTCTCGCTCAACTACAGCTTCCTCTATACCGGCGAGCGCTACAATGCCCAGGAGAACACGGCCTACAACTACATGCAACCTTGGTACACCAGCGACCTCACCGCCTCCTACACATGGAGACCCAAATCGTCAAATAGTAAATCGTCCAATAGTAAATCAATCGTAAATAGTAAATTGTCCAATAGTAAATTGTCAAATAGTAAATCGTCAAATCGTAAATTAGAATACCGTCTTTCCTTAGAAGTCAACAACCTGCTGAACCAGCAGTACGACGTCATTCTGAACTACCCCATGCCTGGGCGGAACATGGCCGTTAGTCTTGTCGTTAACTTCCTTTAACGACTTTATCTCTCCCTCAACACTTGTAATTCAAAAAACTTTCGTATCTTTGCAGCCGAGTAAGGACCAATCGTCCAATCGTCAAATAGTCAAATCGTCAAATTGCAAAGGTACACCTTATTATATATAATAGCACTCGTGTGCTCCGTAGCATGGTCGTCGTTGACGCTTGCTGAGGTGAGTCCCTCGTTGCCCTCTGCCAACGAGGCCATGGCCGACTACGACTCACTGTCCCAACTGCCGTCACAAAAGCTTATCGACGACGGGCGGCGGCACTTCGAGCAGCGTAGGGCAGCGAAGGCTCTCGCCTGCTTCACCATCGTCAGCGACCGGTACCAGGAGGGCATGAACGACGAGGAGGCACGCCTCTGCATCCGCGCCCTTAACAATCTGGGCTGCGTCTACAAGTTCTCCTACTTCGACTATGCCCAGGCCTACGACTGCTTCATCCGTGCGCTCGACCTCTGTGAGGCGTTAGCCTACAGCGACTTCCTCCCCGTCGTCCTCGTTAACCTGGGCGACCTGCTCAACGACTACGGCATCAGCTACGTCTCGCAGCCCATGGTGCAGCAGGCACGCCAGATCTTCGAGCAGTGCATCGACGAGGCCACCGCCAACGGCAACTGGGAGGCGGTCACCACGGCCTTCTTCAACCTGGCCAACCAGAACTACGACCTCGACCTCTCGAAGTACGCTATCCTCTTCAGTGACTCCATCCCTTCGCAGACGCCCGACCTGCAATACGTCCGACTGCAGTACCGGGGACTTGAGCACCTGCAGCATAAGCGCTACGACGAGGCACGCCAGTGTTTCACCGACCAGCTTGCTGCCGTGAACACCCGCTGGGAGCCTGAGCGCGACACGCTGGCAGCCCTGATGAGCATCGCCCACACTTACAACGAACAGCAAGATTTTGCCCATTCCATCGAATATTTGGACCGTGCTTTGCACATGGCCGAGGATTACGACATCGAAGATCTTGCGGCTGGCATCTGTGAGCTGATTGCCGAGAACTATCGCCTCATTGGCGACTCCACAGGCCACCGCCACTACTACGTGCGCTACCTTGAGAAGAAGGAGGCCGCCAGCAATAGCCGCCTGGCCAGCATCGCCGAGCTGAACTACGTCCACCAGCTGAAGAAGGAGCAGCAGGCTGCCCGCGACATGAAGCAGCGACAGCAGCAAGAGCGTCTGGCCTTCGCCGCCGTTGCCCTCATTCTCCTCGTTGTCATTGCTTCCGCATACTTGCTGTGGCGCAAGAACCGCGAGCTGACGGCACGTAACAAGAGCCTCTTCGACCTCACACAGCAGGTCATCAAAGCCGAGGACGAGCAGCAGAAGTTGCGCTCTTCGCACCAGAGCAGCGAGGATCGCGAGAGCCTCATCCGCCGCATACAGGACGTGCTCGACAGCCCCGACCTCATCTGCCAGCAGGACTTCACCGTCGCCCGTCTGGCCGCTCTCGTCGAGAGCAACACCACCTACGTCTCGCAGGCCATCAACCAGCACTATGGCATGGCTTTCAGTAATGTCCTTGGCAACTGCCGTGTCCGTGAGGCCTGCCGACGCATGAACGATCACAACAACTATGGCAACTACACCGTCGAGGGATTTGCCACCAGCGTAGGCTTCAAGAGCCGCACCGCCTTCGTCAACGCTTTTAAGCGCGAGGTGGGCCTTACCCCCAGCGAGTATCTCCGCATGGCCTTGCAGGGAGGGGATGAGTTAGGAGTTAGGAGTTAGGAATTAGGAGTTAGGAGTTAGGAGTTAGGAATTAGGAGTTAGGAGTTAGGAGTTAGGAATTAGGAATTAGGAGTTAGGAGTTAGGAGTTAGGAGTGCCTGCAATCCCAACATTGGTGGGTACCTTAACTAACTTTCGTTCTGTATGCCGCGTTGTTAACGCGGCTTTTTTCTTTGCCATGGCTGGCTACCACTCTCATGCCCCTTTGGGGCTTTCCGGACCCCCTCCCGGGGGCTCCACCCCCGTCTGTATTCTAACGCCCTTTCAGGGCTAACTCCTCCCTCCTCCCTCCTCCCTCTTTTGTTACGCGATGTTAAAAAGCATCGATGAAAACGCTGTTTTTTGACCATATTTGTAAATATGAACGCCCCCAAGGCGCTTTTCCTTGCCGCTTTCATATTTTATTCATACTTTTGCAGCCCATTCTAATATTACGTACATGAAACAATCTACTTTAGCAACAATCGCAATTGCACTCACGTTGGCGCTCGGCGTCAGCGCGCAGAACGTTACCATCAAGGGCGTCGGTCATAATAACCGCTACGACGATGGTGAACAGATGAAAACCGAGTATCTCGGTTTCAACAAGGAACTAAGCAAATCAATCTTCATCGTTGATAACGGACTCTACAAAATGTCGTGGAACGGCACTACGCTGACCACGCCTGAGAAAGAGCCCCCAGTGGTAGCCGACGAGATTCGCGGTAACAACGACCGCGAGCTGTGGGCTAATAACTTCAACATGATGTATGGCAACTCGGGTGCCGTCTATGTCAATGGCAAGCTGGTCACCATCATGTCACGCGACGAGGAGTCGACTCCCGACGAGCAGCTCTTCGCCGTCCGTAAGTGGGATGCCAACACCGGCGACCTCATCTCGACGACCATCAAGCCTAAGAGCAGCTCCCTCGAGTCGGCAGGCATGAGCTACAACCCCGTCGACGGGAAGGTCTACGGCCTGTTCTACGTCACGGAGGCTCAGCTGCCCACCAACATCACTGAGGACGGGGAATACTTCGTCGACCAGGATGACACCGATGCTGGCCGCGAGGGTCTTGATGCCGGCTACGCTATCTGCACCATCGACCTCGCCACCCTCAAGGTGACGCCCATCACCCCGGGGCTCTACTACGACAACTTCGTCACCTTCGCCATCAACAGCGAGGGACGTGCCTTCGCCCTCACCAGCGGTGCCACGAGAGGCGTCGAGGACAACGATGGCCGCATGCGCAACATCGAGGGCAAGCTGACGGGCGCTCAGCTCTGCGAGTTTGACCTCACCACAGGTCTGATGCTCACCAAGCCTGTCGAGCGCACCGATGCCATGACGGGCGAGACATACATCTCCGACGAGAACATCTACGGCCAGGGCACGGGCTACTGCTCACAGGCTCGCCGCCAGAGCGCATGCTTCAGCAAGAGCGACCCCAACAAGATGTACTGGGTCGGCTACTACAACAGCGGCAAGGGCGTCAACGACTGGGGCTCATGGACGAACCTCAGCGACCGCGACTGGCGCACCAACGGCAAGTACGACACCGCCCTCTACGAGGTCGACATCACCACCGGCATCGGCACACGCCTGTCGAAAGTCGACAACCGCTGGACCTTCTCAGCACTGTGGGTTGACGGCGACGATCCCAGCGACGGTGCTCCCATCGATCCCTTTAACCCCGGCAACGAGGAGCCCGAGGGTGTCTTCATCGCCATCCAGCAGGCCGAGAGCGGCAGCGTGTGGCAGAAGGCCGAGATGGGTGTGCAGTACTCATACTTCATCGAGGCTAACGACGGCTGGCGCATCCACAGCGTCACCTTCAACGACAACGAGCTCGACATCGACGAGAACGGTTTCGTCACCACGCCCGCCATCAGCGCTGAGCTAAACCGCCTCATCGTCACCTACGAGCAGACGTCGGCCTCGAATGTCAGAAGCCTCGACCGTGACAGCGACATCCGTGTCCTCGCCAAGGCCGACGGCCTCCACATCACCGGCACCACCAATGGCGACCTGCTCACCGTCTATACCGCTGACGGCCGCCTCTGCCACAGCGCCACCATCAACGCCGCCTCTGCCGACGTCACTCTGGCTCCCGGCCAGCTCTACATCGCCAAGGTGGGCAACAAGGTGGTTAAGGTAAGGCTGTAAGTTCTCACGACGTGATGGCTGCTGCGACAGCGGCTCGTCACGAACCGAAGATAGTGTAACTCAGTAAATACAATTGCTTGCCTGGTTCTGTAACGGCGTTAACGCGCCCACGCAGCACCAGACAAGCAATACTACGGAAAAGGGGTCTCTACGATTCCCTCCGAGAAAGACTATAAAGAGGTACGCGCAAAAGGCTCGGAAGCAGGCCGGGAAAGGACCGGCAGGGAGCCGACAAAGTTAAAACTGCGACGCGATTTGATAAAACTGCGTCATTGTTTGATAAAACTGCGTCAGTATTTGTTGAAACTGAGACATTGCGAACCCTTTTAAACAACAACCGCAAAGCATATCGCAATAACCATATAAACCAGGGGCCGAAAGCCCCAACCAAAAAGCGAAATAACTTTAATTCATTTAATAATTAACTAATTTAAAATGCGTATGAAAAGATTATTTAATCTCAAAAGGAGTAAACAATTACTCTTGATGCTCTTTGCCATGATGGCGGGGGGCGTAAACACAGCGTGGGCAGATGCCGTAACGGATGACTTTTCAAGTTATTCCGCGCCTTCCAGTGGCTCCAAAGAGCTTGGAGACAACTGGGTTATCATTGGTAACGATGGATCTTACTCTTCTTTTGGTAGTGGCAAAGATTTTGGCTTCTATAAATATGAGAGCGAAGCTTATGTTTATGGCAGCTATGCAAGCAATTATTCCCAAGCGAATTGGCTTGTATTGAAAAAAATAGTATCAGGCGTTGTTAAATTTGACATTTCTCTTAAAACTGGTCAAACGGTATATGTTACCAAAGTGAATGAGTCCAATGGAACTTTTACAGCAACAGGCACAGCAACATCATATACTTCGACAAATTCAACAGCCGAATATGATGCAGGAACAGAAGGTACATATATAGCTTTTTGCCTTAATGGAAAGGATAACAATAGATATCCTAGGCTGAATAGTGTAACTTATACGGAGTATGTGGCAACGACAGGTCCTCAATTTGTCGTAAAGGACGGTGACACCAAACTCAATTCTCCTTATACATACAACTTTGGCCTTGTCACTGCAAACACGACAAAGACTTTCACCCTGAGCAATCCTGGTACAGCTGACCTTGGTGTATCTGTTTCTGAGACAGGAAGCTTTGGTGCTACGCTTTCTGCCAGCACAATTGCTGCCGGTGGTGAAGTAACCCTTACTCTTACCATGCCTTCAACATCTGGCAGTAGCGTTGTGACCATCACTCCTGATGCAGAGGATCTTGATCCTTTTGTCATCAATGTTAGCGGAACTATTCGTGATGCAAATAAGGTTTATGAAACTCTTAGCAGTAAGCCTGAAGGTTGGACTACTACAGGTACGTGGGATTTTACTACTACCTCAGGTGCTACAACAACCGCATGGTATCTCGACAGCAATGCCCGTCTTATCACTCCGCTTCTGACCGTTGCCAATGACGAGGTGTTTATTTTCGAGGCAAAGGGCAATTATGAAGGATACCACTCTCTCGTAGTGGAATATTCTGAAGATGGCACTAACTGGACTGTATTAGAGACCCAAATTAACATGACTTCTGACTGGCAGACCATCGCTATCAGCGGCATTCCTGCCGGAGAGTATTACATTGCTCTGCATACTGTACGCTCAAGTATTCGCAATTTCTACGGCGGTGAGAAAGTAGCCGGTGCAAACTTCGCCATTAACATTGCAGCCAACGCAACGCAGGACTTTGGCAGAGTTAATGTTAATGAAGTTGCTGAGAATACTTACACCATCGCCAATAGCGGTAATGCTGATTTGACAGTGTCTTTCACTGACGCTGCAGATTTCTATGTTCCTATGACTGTGAAGTTCACCAAGCCCAATGGATGGAGTGGTGACAAGCTCTTCGTATATGCTTGGAATAACTCAGGCGATCTGGTTGGCGCATGGCCTGGCATTGAGGTAACTGAAGCTGCTCAAAATGACATGGGCGAGTGGGTTTACACCGCCAAAATGCCGAAGAGTGCAACTGGAATAAAGTTTAGCGACAATACAGGTAACGCAACTGGCGATATCTCTACTGAAGGTTTCAAGTATGAAGTTGGTCTTTGGTATGACGGATCTATTCATACTTGGCAGAACGAAGACTTTACTGTTGCCGCTGGTAGTTCCGCTAACTTTACCGTTAGGATGGACACCAAGAATCCTGGCAATAAGAGTGGCAACATCGAGCTCGCTTTTGATGCCCTCAATGCTACCAGCTTCACGATTCCTTGCACTGGCACCGTACTTGATCCCAACTATTTGATTGTCGACTTCGAGGACAATACATTCCCCGAGGGATGGCAGAAAGGTGCTGACTGGGCTATTGGGTCGGCCAGCTCTAATCACTATGCTGTTCAGAGCAACACCACGACTGCTTCTGCTCTGGTGACCACTCCGCTTACCGTTGCTGAGGGTGAGACGCTGACCTTTAAGGCTGCAAGAAATGCCTCTGGTTCGGGCTACGTGACGTCACTGAAGGTTCGCTACTCCGTAGATGGTGGTGTAAATTGGAGTGAGTATAAAGAATATAATTTAGATGTTTCTGCTTTTGAGACCAAGACTCTTACGGGAGTTCCCGCTGGCACTGTCATTGTTGAGTTCTTTGGTAACAACATCAAGCTCGACGATATCGAGGGCTTCACCAAGACCACTGCCCCTGCATTGGCACTCATTGAGAACGGCACAGCTGTTGCAAATGACGACACGAAGGACTTTGGTAACCTGAGTGCTAATGGCACAGCTGTCTATACGCTGAAGAATATCGGTAATGCTGAGATGAAAGTAACCGTAACTGGCGAAAATGTTGATGTTGCAAATTCCGGCGAAATAATACTTCCCGTAGGTGGGGCAATCGATTTGACTGTTAGCATGGTCTATGGTGAACCTTACGGACCAAAGGTGGGCAAGATTACTATTGACGCTGAGGACGAGTGGATTGGTGACTTCGAGGTGAACTTCACCGCCAACCTTGTTGACCCGAGCGACTTCGTGATTGACTTCGAGAACGGCAAGCCCGAGGGGTGGTATCTCGATACTTGGACAGTCTCTGATGGTACGGCTCACATCAACACCAATAATGCAGTGCCTATGATTACCGAGCTGGTTGGTGCTGAGAGCGGTAAGAACACATTGACCTTCGATGCTAAGTTACAAGCAAACAATTACGGCACGTTTACGCTGAGCGTCTCCACATCAACCGACCGCAAGAACTGGACTTTGGCTAAGGAAGTTACCCTGACTACTGACGTTCAGAATGTAACACTCCCCGCCCTTACCGATGGCGAGTACTACGTGAAGTTCGAAGCCGCCAACGCTTCTGTCGACAACATCAAGGGTGTGAAGAAGCTGGAGGCTCCTGAACATGACCTGTATCTGGTTGAGGCTACGCTGCCCACCGACGAGATTACACCCATCGATATCTATACTGCTACTTTGAAGGTCGCTTCGCTGCGTGCCGACGAGGCTGTTGCTGCTGAGCTTTACTTTGGTGAGACCAAGGTTGGTGAGACCACTATGACTATCAACAACGGTGCTACCCAGACCATCACTGTGACTGGTACTGCTCCTGCTGCTGACACCTTCGAGGTGTATGCCAAGGTTTACAACAGCGACGTGATTGTTGAGACTGAGAAGGTCAACGTTACCGTTGCCGATAGAACCGAGCTGACGATTACTGGCTTTGCTGTTGTCAACAACCATGTTGAGGCTGATGCTAACAACGAGTTCACCGCTGAGTTCACCGTGACTGTGCAGAACACCGGTTCTACAACTTTAACTGCTGAACAGGTTAGTGTGACTATCACCGATTATAACAATAACAATGCCGAGTACGTCACCGCTGCTGCTACTAATGCATTAGCAGCTGGCGAGACCGCTACTATTAATGTGTCCGTAACTGCTCCTGCTGGTGACGGTGGTGAGTTCAATTTCAATGTGAAGGAGAATGTGTCTAAGGCATACTGGTATCCCAACTTAGGTAATTATCAGACCGTTAATGTCACCGCCGCTCCTGCCATCGTGCTCAACGAGACTGGTGATGGCACTTTCGCTACTGGTGAGAACCGCAAGGTTCGTCTGAACCACACGTTTGCTGCTGGCTGGAACACCATCTTCCTGCCGTTTGCTACCACTCCGGACGAGATTGCTACTGGTGCCAAGGCTCTTGAATTCACGGATTATAATTCCACCACGAATGAGCTGACGTTCTCGCCCGCTAATGAGCTTAAGGCCAACACGCCTTACGCTATCTATGTAGAGAATGCTATCACCGAACCTATTGAGTTCATAGGTAAGACTGTTACAGCCAGCGGACCGATTGGCATCGTATACGGTGACGTGACCTTCCAGGGTATCTATGCACCAATGGCCGCTGGAACCGTAGCAAACTGGTACGGCCTGACTGCTGCCGGTAAGATTGCCAAGGCCAGTGCAACCGCTTCGCTGAAGGGCTTCCGCGCCTACTTCACAGGTATTCCCGCTGGTGCTTCTGTGCGCTTCCTCGACAATGTGTCTACCGGTATCAGCACCATCACTGTTGATAACAACATGGAGGGTGTCTACAATCTGCAGGGCCAGAAGGTGGAGCAGCTGCGCAAGGGCGGCCTCTACATCATCAATGGTAAGAAAACAGTGGTGAAATAACTAACAATCTTTTAAACAACGACAATTATGAAGAAAGAATATATTGCACCTCAGGCAGACTGCTTCAAAGTAGAACTGAGCAGCATGATAGCTGGAACTACACTCGATCCTAATGCAGAGGGTAGTCAGACCATCACTCCTTCTGGTGGTGAAGAAAACGAGTTCCCCTCTCGCCGCGGTGGTGTCTGGGATGACGAGTACTAATCCTTGAACGAACGGGGAGGCTGACACCGTTTGTCGTTCTGCGCTGAGCGGTGTTAGTCTTCCTTTACGCGTGTACCTTATTATTATATTTATTTAATTCACCTAATTTATTAACCAAACCAAACAACTATGTTCAAAACATTTCGATTTATGCTGGTTGCACTCCTGACAATGGTGTGCGGCAGCATGTATGCTCAGGACGAGGCCAAGACCGTTACATGGTCGGCTTCATCCGGAGATGCTTTGGCAACCATTTATGCTGATGCCAACATCACGCTGAAATGGGAAGAAGGCAGCGGTGACTTTGCTCCTAAGTATTCGGGTAGCAATGTCTACTTCTACAACGGTAACCGTGTGACCGTTGCCGGTGCTTCTTCTGATGTCACCATCTCCAAGATTGTCTTTACTTTCGGCCAAGGTACTGTTGGACTGGGCACGGGCACGAGCTCCACTCCGAGTACTACTGGTATTACGAACGACAGTGAGGCAATGACCACTACATGGGAAGGCGAGACAAACAGCCTCACTTTCCGTGCAGCAGCTCGCTCAGGTGTACGTTACATCTCTTCTATCGAGGTGACCTACACGGGTGGTACCACTGGTCCTGTTGTGACAGCTCCCGAGCTGGCCATCACGCAGGCTAACATCGCTGACACCTACGACATGGACGCCAACGGCGTGTTTGTGGTGTACTATGAGAACAAGGGTAACGCAGCTGCTGAGAATGCCAAGCTGGCCCTGTTCGTGGATGGTGAGGAGAATGCCTCTAAGACTATTGGCACACTGGCTATTGGAGAATCGTCCAACAACTGGTGGAATGCCAAGTACAACCTCGAAGGTATTGAGCCCGGTGAGCATCAGGTTTACCTGTCGCTGACGGCCGACAATGCTGAGGCTTTCAACACTGAGGCCAAGACCGTGACCTTCACGAAGAAGGCTCCTGAGGCTACGTTCGAGCTGAGTGCTCAGAACGTAGAGGTTCAGCTCCCCGTCACTAATATTGATATTCCCGTCACGGTGAAGAACACCAGTGACGTGGATGCTACCAATGTGACGCTCAACCTGTGGAACAATGGCGTTATCGCCACTGCTACCATCGACCAGCTTCCCGCTGGTGAGTCAGCCGATGTTATCTTTACCATCGAACCTCTTGAGGCTGGTACCTACGAGATGCAGGCTCTGACCGCCGACAACAAGTATGGCTGCCGCATCAACGTGACTGTGAAGGCTGCTCCCGAAGAGGAAGTTGTCAACCTGGCTGTCACCGACGTCACTGGTACCATCGAGCTGGCCAACGAGACCAGCAACATCCGCATCATTGTTGAGAACAAGGGTAACGTTGATGTTACTGACGCTCCTGTCACGCTGATGGCTGGCGATAAGGTGCTGGGCACCGCTACCGTCACGGTTGCTAAGGGTCAGACTGGCTTCTGCTATGTCACCGTCGCTTCCGAGGGTCTTGAGGAAGGTGAGCTGAACGTCACCGCTACCGTTGAGGCAGAAGGCGACGCCAATGCTGACGACAACTCTTTCAGCGCTACACTGACTGTGAACCCCGTTCCCGTTCCCGAGGCTGAATTCGAACTGGCCGTCGAGGACGTCGAGGTTGAGGCCAATGACGCTACGGTGAAAGTCGTTGTGAACGTGAAGAACACCAGCGAGGTGGATGCCGACCAGGTGGAGGTGAAGCTCCTCAATGGCATGACTCAGGTTGGCGAAAGCAAGTGGGTCTATGGTCTGAAGGCTGGTGCCGAGCAGAACGTGACCTTCGAGTTCGCAAACTTCGACAAGCCCGGCACCTATGAGCTGCAGGCTGTCGCCGGTAAGACTGGCGAGTTCTTCAACGTCATCGTTAAGGAGCCCGTTGTCAATGTGACCATCACTGGCATCTCTGGTGCCATCGACCTGACACAGGAGTCGAACTATCTGACTGTTAATGTTGAGAATGTTGGTACTGCCGACATCGCTGACGCTAAGGTTATCCTGACCGTTGCTGGTGAGGAGGCTGAGCTTGGCGAGGCTACCCTCAATGTGAAGGCTGGCCAGAGCACTGTCTGCTCGGTGCTGGTTAACACCGAAGGCCTGGAGGCAGGCACACTGCCCGTCCACGCTGCCATCGTTGCTGGCGAGGAGACAATTGCTGAGTTCGAGAAGGACGTCACTGTTACCGACGCTGCTCCCGCAGAGCCCACATTCACAGTGGGTGTTGAGAACGTTGAGGTTCCCTTCGGAGCTGAGTCGTTCGACATCAATGCTATTGTCGTTAACTCAAGCGAGGTTGACGCTACCAATGTGGAGGTGAAGCTGATGAAGGGCACCGAGGTCCTGGAGACCAAGACCATCGAGGCTCTCGCCGCTGGTGAAGAGGCTACCGTCACCTTCACGCTGAATGAGATTGGTGAGGCTGGCACGACCGTGCTGTACTACGTGCAGGTGGCTAACCAGGTTCAGGGCGAGGTTGAGGTGACCTTCGCCGAGGAGGTTGTCGAAGAGGTGGTTGACCTGGCTATCATGCAGGTGAGCTGCTCGGGCATCGACCTAACGCTTGAGAATAACTACGTGACCGTGTTCGTTGAGAACAAGGGTAATGTTGACATGACCAATGTTAAGGTTGTCCTGACCGTTGACGGTGAGGATGCTGAGCTTGGTGAGGGTACCATTGCTAAGGTGAAAGCCGGCGAAAATGGCTTCTGCTCTATTGCAGTTATCACCGAGGGTCTGGAGCCTGGCACACTGCCCATCCGCGTTGAGGTCATCGCCGAGGACGATATCAATCTTGACAACAACGTGACGGTGAAGACTGTCGAGGTGACCGGCGAGACCGCTGCTGAGCCTACCTTCAGCGTTGCTGCTGATAACATCGAGGTGAAGGCTGGCGAGCCCGCTAATTGCGTCATCAAGGTGACCAACACCAGCGATGTCGACGCTACGGGCGTTGAGCTGAAGGTGCTCTATGGCATTCAGACCGTCACTACGAAGACCATCGACGTTCCCGCTGGCGAGACTGTCGACGTGGAGTTCAGTGTCACTGCTCAGCAGCTGAACATGATTCTCGCTATGCTGGGTGGCCGCACCGAAGTCGAGCTGCACGCCATGGTCGGCACAGCCGAGTGCTTCTTCACCGTGAAGGTGGTTGAGGAGGTTGAGCCTGTCATCGATATGGCTATCGAGGCCATTCAGGGCGCTACCGAGATTAACCTCTCTGGTGAGAACAAGGTTACTGTATGGTACAAGAACAACAGTAATGTTGACCTGGAGAACGTGGCTATCATGCTCTCTGTCAACGACCACGCTCTGGAGCAGGCTGTCAACGTCGCTGCTGGCAAGAACGGCTATGTGGAGTTCACCATTCCTACCGACATCTTCGAGCCCGCTGAGGACACCGAGGCTGAGATCGTTGCTTGGGTGAACGTCGAGGGCGACACCGACGCTTCGAACGACCGTCTGACGAAGACTCTGCCCATCGTCTCTGGCGAGGAGGAGCCTGCTGCCGAGATTGCCATCAACCCGATCAGTGGTTGGGAAGTTGAGGCTGGCGAGCAGACCGTCAACGTCACCGTGACACTGTTCAACAACGGTGAGGCCGATGCTAAGGACGTCACCGTCGAGCTCTACAAGAGCTATGGCGACGGCCTCTGCGAGCCGCAGACCGTCGACGTGCCCGCTGGTGAGGAGAACAACTGGAAGGTGCTCACCTTCACGTTCAACTACACCTTCGAGGCTGGCAAGAGCTATGACTTCACTGTCTTCACGAACTTCAAGGATGCTAACGCTGACAACCAGATGCAGCAGTTCACGCTGACCTGCCCGGCTGCCGTCGCTGACGTTGCCGTCGCTAAGATTGCTCCCGTCGAGGCTACCACCGAGGAGGACGTCGTGATTGCCGCTACGCTGAAGAACAACAGCGACGTGGCTGCCCAGGAGGTCAAGGTTGGTATCTACACCCTTGAGAACATGCAGTATCAGCTCGTTGGCATCATGCAGACCGTCGAGGAGATTGCCGCTGGCGAAGAGGCTGCCGTCGAGTTCAACCTTGGCAAGCTTGCTGCTGGCAACTATACTTACTACGTGCGTGTCACCACCGAGGACAACAACCTCGACAACAACATGCAGGACGTCACCGTCAAGGTGACCGAGGCTGAGGAGGAGACCATCGACATGGCTATCCAGGCCGTCCAGGGTCCCGCCGAGATTAACCTGAAGGGTGAGAACACCTATAAGGTATGGTACAAGAACGAGGGTAACGTCACCGTCGAGAACGCTGAGATCATCCTGCTCGTCAACGACAACGAGGCTGGTCGTCAGACCGTCACCGTTGAGCCTGGCCAGAATGGCTTCGTAGAGTTCACACTCGATGTCGACAACCTGTTCGATCCCGCTGAGGATCTCGGTCTTGAGGCTACGCTGATTGGCTTCGTCAATGTTGACGGCGACGGCAATGTTGAGAACAACAAGAGCGAGATGACTGCTACTGTCGTCAGCAAGGAGGATGTGGCCGAGCCCGTCATCACCATTGTTGCCGAGCCCGTAGAAGTTGAGTTCGCCGCTGAGTCGTTCAGCGTCGTGGCTACCCTGACCAGCGACATCGACGCCGCTGACGTCGAGGTGCAGCTGTTCTACAACCAGACCATCGCTACGCAGACCGTCAGCTTCACCGCTGGTGAGCCTGTTGAGGTGACCTTCGAGGGTGTTGCTAACCCGTTCACGAAGGCTGGTGAGTACACCATGTACATCATCGCTGGTAAGGCTACCGGCGAGGTGGCTGTCACCGTGAAGGACGCTCCCGTCGAGGAGGTTATCGATATGGCCATCACCGCCATCCAGGGTCTGAGTCAGATTGACCTGACCAAGGAGAACAAGGTGACTGTATGGTATGAGAACAAGGGTACTGTTGACATGGAGAACGTGACCATCATGTTCAGCGTCAACGACAATGCCCAGGAGCAGGTTGTCAGCTGTGCTGCTGGCAAGAACGGCTATGTGGAGTTCACCATCGACGTGGCTGACTTCGAGCCCGCCGAGGACGTTGAAGCCGAGCTCATCGCTTGGGTGAACGTCGAAGGCGACGCCGATAACAGCAACGACAAGGTGACGAAGACCGTGCCCGTCATCAATGGCGAGCAGCCCGTCACTGAGTACGCTGTTACTGCTGAGAACGTCACTGTTCCCTTCGGTGCTGAGAGCTTCGAGATCGTTGCCAACGTGACTAACACCGGCGAGACCGATGACGAAGTCACTGTGATGCTGCTGAAGGGCACTGAGATCATCGCTGCCGAGACCGTGATCCTCAATATTGGTGAGAGCACGACCGTTACCTTCACCATCGAGGCTCCTGAGGAAGGCTTCGAGGCTGGCAAGACCGTGATGTACTACGTACAGGCTGCCAACAATCAGGCCGAGGTTGAGGTGACCTTCGAGGGTGAGCCCGTCGAGGAGACCATCGACATGGCTATCACTGCCATCATGGGTCTGACCCAGATTGACCTGACCAAGGAGAACGTTGCCCAGGTTTGGTTTGAGAACATGGGTACTAAGGATCTTGAGAACGTCGTCGTGATGCTCTCTATCAACGATCATGCTTATGAGCAGACCGTTAGCGTTGCTGCTGGCCGTAACGGCTATGTGGAGTTCACTATTCCTACCGACATCTTCGAGCCCGCTGAGGATACCGAGGCTGAGCTCATCGCTTGGGTAAACGTTGAGGGTGATGTTGACAACAGCAACGACAAGGTGACGAAGACCGTGCCCGTCGTCAATGGCGTGGCCGAGCTGAGCTTCACTGTTGAGGATGTTGTCGCTACTATCAACGCTGCTTCGTTCGACGTGAACGTCGTTGTCGCCAACAATGGCAACGGAGAGGCTAAGGACGTCGAAGTGAAGATCTACGACGAGAATGGTGCTGAACTTGGCGCAGAGACCGTCGCTTCGATTGCAGCTGGCGCTGAGGAGACTGTTACCATCACCATCAACAAGACCTACACCGAGGTTGGTACCTTCAAGAACCAGCTCCAGGTTTGGGTCAAGGGTGTTGAAGGCGTGAAGTGGGTTGCCGTGACCGTTAAGGACACCGCCACCGCTATCCAGGCCATCCGTGCCCAGTATGGTGAGAATGTTCAGATCTTCACCCTCGGTGGTCAGAAGGTCAACAACGTTCAGAAGGGTCAGGTTTACATTATCAACGGCAAGAAAGTTACCGTGAAATAATTAACCGATCTTCAATAGCATTGGGGGCGCTTCGCAAGTCGAAGCGCCCCCTTTTTCATGTCCTTCCGCTCGAGTTCCGCAAGTTCTGCGCAGCCGATGCCGTAGGCATCAGACAGGGTTCTTCGCGAAGCGAAGCGTCGCAAACGCCGAGCGGCCAGCCATTTCCGCTCGACCTTGTCGCTTGCTACCAAAGGGACGCAAGAATGGCTGGTAACAGGGGTGGTATTGCGGGCGTGCCGTAGGTACGCGACAAGGATTGGATGCTGTCGCGTACCTAAAGGCACGCTTTTCTACCGTCCCTTTATCCCGAATCGTTCGTTAGTACAAGAGACCTCCCCTAACCCCTCCTACAGGAGGGGGTAGGGGAGGTCTCTTACGGATATTGTTTCTAACGACCGATTGGGTTTATGTAGTGTCTTAGATTCGTTTGTATATTGCAAGCGGAAGATTCTTGTTGATGATGGCGATGACGTGGCAGTGCTTGGTGACGTATTCTTGGGTTTTGCGAGTTGATTCTCGAGAATTGCAAATTAAAAAAGGTGGTTATTGAAAAGGCAAAAATATTGGAATTAACAACTTTTCTTTCATATCTCGTTCAAATTCCCCGTTAAAGAAAAAAAGAAGGGAAAGCCCCTCTTCGCCGCTCCTGCGGTATGGCCATTCAGAATAAGTCTGAGTGTGTCCCGGTTTGCAGGAAAAGCAGTGTCAGTTCCATGTCGTTCTGCTCCCACGTCATCAGCCAGTTAGGTTCGATGTGGCACTCCCACTGCCCGTCTCTGTTGCCCGACAACTTGTGGGGACGATACTTAGCGGGCAGCGTGCCAGTAGAAGCCAATATCAACATTGCCTCTCGTATGTGGTGCATATTAAGTCCACGCTTTGCACAGCGTTTCAAATCTTTATCGAAACGCTTAGTGGTCTTGACAATGTACTTCATACGTTGATGCCTAACTTCTTGAACATGTCATCGACAGAGTCGTATGTGGTCACTCTGCCGGTCTTTACGTCAGCCATTGCCTCGCTGTATCCGGCCGTTTTTGTGATGTCGTAAT
>JAEEGL016959087.1_pt1 | contig 26825 bp, 28 predicted proteins | sample 9134231 | NCBI WGS metagenome assembly JAEEGL01 (sample SAMN16246548, study PRJNA631951) | gut metagenome | biome: gut microbiome; feature: rumen; material: fiber-attached | host: Bos | place: Iran: Karaj | collected 2018-10 | reverse complement strand
TCTTGAAGCGGCGAAGTGCGCTGTCCAGAGATTCATTCTCTTTTACGATAACGCTCGACATGCTTTTCCGACCTCCCTTCAGTCCTTGAGACTGACTCAGGTTTTTTGACTTTTAATTACAGTCCGTTTCAAATTATATCTGCAAAACACGCCGGTGTCAACAAAAATTTTTTATCCCGCTATGATCTTACAGATTTCCTCATATGTTGAACCGGCTTTGATCTCAAAGGTTCCGGGATGGATCCTTCTGTCATATCCGTTCTTTATCATATAATTGTTGAAATCCACAGCATCGGTAATGAGTCCGGCGTTCTTAAGTATTGCTGCCGCCGTCTCGGAAGCGGAACCGCGTGCGATCGTTATTGTAACTGCAGTTCCTTCCTCCAGAGCATTTTCCGTAGATGTGTCAGTATTGTTATCCGTATTTTCAGTCTTGTCTGTATCTGCTGCGTTACCTGTATCTTCCGTTTTGTCAGTATCTGCTGTGTTACCGGTATCTTCCGTTTTGTCAGTATCTGTTGCGTTACCAGTATCTTCTGCCTTGTCAGCTTCTGCTGTATCAGTGTTTTCCGTAGTCTTATCACCCTCTGCAGCATTACCGGTTTCCTCAGTCTTTTCAGTCTCAGCTGTATTTTCAGTTTTCTCTGCCTTGTCGGTATCCGTATTATCTGTTTCTTTCTCGTCTGCAGCTGTTTCCGATTTATCCGTATCTGTCTTATCGGTATCTTCCTTTACTTCCGTCTCTTCCTTGTCGGTATCCCCGATAAAGCTTCCGGATCCGTTACTGTCCTTCTCGGTATCTTTATTGCTTATCTCCCCTGTTTTATTGGGATCTATCTCCACCGGCGAAGAAGTATCGCTGTCCTGAGCCGCTTCGTCCTCTCCATCAGTATGGAGCGCGGTCGCATCTATGAGGGAATATGTATTTGCCTCAACCATTCCGAGTTCTGCGGCACGCCTTTTTATCTCGGCATCCGTCATCTCGCCGTTGCCGGTACTCAGTTTAACGGCGATAAGTATTACCGCCGTTACAAGGATTCCTATGCCGAGACCTCTTAAATAAAATCTTAACTTACTGTTCATCTTAAATAATAACTTTCTATTTTACTTCGCATGAAGTCCAATGATAAGGGAAACCTCTCCAACGCCCATATTGAGTTCCCTTGCGATGTCAATATCGCTCTTTCCGAGCTTATGAAGAGCTATTACCTGATCATTGAGAAGATTTTCATTCTCATAAGCCTCATCAGCCTGCTCAAGAGCATATTCAGCCCATTTCAAAGTACGGAATGAAGGCTCGCTTACCTTTGCTTCATTCTGATGATCGGCACCGGGCGTAGCAGTTTTAGTCTGCATAGCAGCCGCTGCTGCATTTTGCTTCTGCGCATCGGCAGCTGCCGAAGATCCGGCCGAAGCCGCTGTAGATGAAGCAGGTGCTGAATGAAAAACCGGAACCGGCGGTATGGACGCCGCCGAAGCAGGAATGCTCTCAGGTGCAAGCGATTTAAAGTTCGTCACCGCCGCCTCTGCTTCCTTTGTGCTCTCATGCGCTGCCTCCGCCGCATTAGCAGCCTGCGCAGCGTTTTCCTTTGCGTTCTTTGCGGCCACTGTAGCTTCCGAAACTGCAGACTTAAGATCCTCATGCTTATCGTTCAGCATATCGTAAAGAAACATTACTTCTTTATGATTTTTATTGATCTCCTCAAGCACCGTATCGGAATACTCGTTTACCGCCATTATCTTTTCGTTAGAAATACGCTCTAAGCTTCTCTCGGTTTTTTCCTGAGCGTAATCAATGGCTTCGTCAACCACATCGTCGATGTGACTCCTCAGTTCTTCGATCTCCGTCTTGACCTTCAGCTTGACCTCATCCTCGATCATTTCCTTGATCTCACCGGAGGCTTCTTTTTTCTTAACCGGTATTATAAAACTTACAATAAATATTACCGCCCCAACTATAAGCAGGGCTATTTCCAATGCTGTCATTACTTCACTTCCTAAATTATCATTTTGCTGCGGTCAAAAGAAATTTTGACCGCAGCTTGATACTACGGATTGCTTCGCTGCCAAGCAGCTCTCGCAATCCTACAACCATTCGCAATCCGCTAATTTCCTAGCTTCGCAGGAAATTGCTACTTTGCTTCGCACCACGCATTTTGCTTTGCAAAACGCTCGGGCATCATGTTTGTGCGGGTCATTAAGTCAAAATGCTCGTTTATGCAAGCATAACTCGCATTTTTGACTTTTGACCCTAGTATTATCAAACTTTCAGGTCGAATCCGCCCCCGGGGCTTTTGACAACGACCTTACCCACCGGCTTTTTCTTCTCCGGCGCGTTTCTTCTTTCACTTCCGCCGTCACCGTAATACTCGTTCGAGCCCTTATCCCGCGCATCGGGATGTTCGTTGTTCCACTCGGTCTCGGAGGCATTCATAACATCCTCATTCTGCTGAGTTTCCTTCTGTTCCCTCGCGATATTGATAAGGTTCTGATCGATATTCGGTTTTATGTCATCATTATGCTTGATAAATGTATAATCCTGAGATCTGACAATAGGAGCTATATCCAATCCAGCCATAATCATCCTCCATTCAAGCGGCGATCAGCGATCATACTACTCAGTAATATCACAGCGGCATCATCTTTACATCGCCGTTTACTTTCTCAAAGCGGCAGTATTTATAGCTGCCCTGAACATTCATCGAAACATCGCCGATCACTATGGTCGTACCGGGATATACTTCACCGGTAACATGAACCGATGCTTTTTTGTTCTGTGCAAATACTTCATCAAGTTCCTTAAGCAGAGCACTCTTTTCCTCGAGTTCCTTCTTTTTCTCATCGAGAAGTGCAACGCTCTTCTTGACATACTCTATCTGTTCCGGAGTAAATCTGGCGCCCTTAGCCTTTTTCTCAGTGAAATTCTGGATAACGGGCTGAGTGTTCTTGATGGTCTTTACTATCTCGGCTACTTCCTTCTGCGTAGCGATATACTGAGCCTTAAGCTTAGGGTTAACTCCGACTTCAACTATGGTTGAAGCACCCATCGTAGCGCCCAAAGTCCTTACTTCAACGAGAGTTTCCGCCTGAACGCGTCCCCCGGTAATGAATCCCTTTTTGCCCGTAACCCTTATATCCGAGCCGGACTGAACATTGCTGTGAAGGATCGACTCGGTATCGATAAAGCCAGCGGCCTCAACGGTTGAATTCTCAATAAACTTGGAAATAATATTTCCTCCTGCCTTGAGGACTCCCCTGCTCATTCCCTTCATTCCGCGGGCGATGGTGATATTTCCGCCGGCCTCCAGATATGCGCCTTCAACAACTCCGTTTACGATAATATCTCCGCTGCACTTGATCTCAAAATTCGTCGCAACGTTTCCGTTTACTCTAACGCTTCCGTCATAATCAATATTTCCGGTACTGTTATCTACGTTTTCTACCTCGTAAATGTTCGATACAAATACCTGGTCGCCGACAAGCATAACATGTCCGCTAACCTTTGACCTTATGGAAAGTCTGTCCTCGGACAGAGCAATATTGTTTCCGAAATGCAGATGACAGGTACGTACATCCCTCGGCTTAATAACGGAGCCCTGTACAGTCATTCCAGGTTCTCCCTTATCCTCGGGAATGATCCTTGCAAGAAGATCTCCCTCCTTACAGTGATTGACCATATTCAGGTGGAAATAGTCAACGCTTCCGTCCTCCGCCATCTCGGGGTGGGCGGATATCTTTGTATTGAAGAAATACTCTATCTCTGCATCATGTCCGTGACGGGGTTTCTTTCCCCTTGCAACAGGTAACTGGACTCCGTAATATCCCGGGCCCTCGAAATGCTTTTTGAGTATATCCTCCTGGATTCCGCTTCTAACCTGTCTGAAAGTCATATCCTTGATAAATTCGTCATAGGACATTCTTTCACCGGTGTCCGAGGCAGGAGTGAATTTCGCAACGGCGATCATATTGTCGGGTGAGAGAGAAAACAGATATGTTTCCGCAGCCTTCGGACAAGGTCCGTCTCCAAGCTTTATAATTTTATCTTCTCCCGATTCTGCCGCCACCTTTACTGCGCTGACGTCGTAGTTGATCCCCTGATTATCCAGATAGTTTACAAGCTCCTGGACAACAATCTTTTCACCACCGTCCTTAGGCGCAAAAAGATGGACGCCAAAACCTTCAGGCACGGTTACTAATTTGTAATACGCGTTCTGCACGGTCTGCGTCCTCCTTTAGTCTGCATTTTACGGAGCAAGTATTCCCATGTATGCCCCAAGTTTAGTTCTCATTTTTCCGATCGCTCTCGTATGTAATTGTGATATCCTGGATTCCGACACCTCAAGAACATTGGCTATTTCCTTAAGTGTCATCTCCTGATAATAATACATTGTGATGATCTGCTGTTCCTTCTCTGTAAGAAGCTGAAGAGCTTCACCAAGCATCTGGTACAGCTCCTGCTTCTCAATGTTTTCCTCGGGAGAATCAAAATGCGCCGTCGTAACACTGTTCCCCTGTGGCACGTCGCTCCCCGATTCCATAAATTCATCCAAAGAAACCAGACCGGTTATCTTCATCTGAGACTGCCAGTCATAGAACTCGTCCTCTGTAATCCCGAGTCCTTCAGCTATCTCAAGATCTGTCGCCTGCCTGCCCTTTTCCTGTTCGATCTGTTTCATTACAGAGTCGATCTGCTTCTGTTTCTGGCGGATCGTTCTCGGGATCCAGTCCATTTTCCTTATCTGGTCTAAAATGGAACCTCTGATACGAAGACTCGCATAGGTCTCAAATTTAACTTCCTTAAGCGAGTCAAATTTGTCAATGGCGTCAATAAGGCCAAAGATACCGTAGCTGCACAGGTCCTCGTATTCCACATTGTATCCGAGATACATGCTGAGTCTGCCGGCAACAAGCTTGACCAGCGGAGCAAATTCTATGATAAGCCTCTCCCTGAGTTCAGGCGTCTTGTTCTTCGTATATTCATCCAGAAGTTTTTTTCTTGAGACTTCGTCCACTTTGTACTATCCCCGATTACTCAACTTTTTCTTCAACGTTTCCGTCCGTTGCAAGAGCCAGGCTTTCCGCCTCTTCCCTGGCTATTCTTTCTGCCTCTTCCTTTTCGTAGTTCTTCTTCTCAAAATATCCGATGATATTGATTATGATCGTACCCGTAAAATACAGTACGGCCATGACCGCTATCAGTGCCAGAAGCTTTGACATAATTGAAAAAGACTTAAGGAAGGTGATCACAACTGTGATAAGTCCTCCCAGAAGCATCATTATGACCGGAATGAATTTTTTCTTAACAGGTTTTTCCTTTTTTTCTGACTTGTCCATACGGCAAGCACCCTAAATAACCGATTCGCCCTTTCCGGCAGTTTTAATCGTAAAATCTCCCGTCTCGGGATTGAATATTACCGTACGACCGTAGTTTAAGCCTGTGTCCTGGGCAAGAAGCGGAATTCCAAGTTCCTTGAGTTTCGCCTTTACGGCTTCAACATTGCGCTCGCCAACCTGCATCGCCGCGCTCTTTCCTGTAGTGGCAAACATCGTGGCGCCGCCCGCAATTTTGGCAACCATCCTGCGGCGCACTGCCCCTAAGGCCTCCATTTGTCTAACAAGCTCTACAACTCCGGTATCGGCAAATTTTGCTATATTAGTCTGACTGTTTCTGATCGCTGTACTGTCCGGCAGCATAACATGTGCCAGACCTCCAACCTTATTTGATGTATCTCGAATAGCAACACCAACGCAAGATCCCAGACCAAGCGTCGTAACAGTATTCGGCGGCAAACAGGTCTTCAGATCAGCCATTCCTACTTTGATCACTTCACTCATATTACTCTCCGAATATTATTAAACGCTAAGTCCGAGAGATGTCAGAATCCTCTCATATGATTCGATATCGGGCACAAGAACGAAATAGCCGTCAATCTCAACTTCATCAAAGAACTGTGACTGAATGAGAAGGATATTATCTCCGTAAATACCAAATTCAATAGCCGGAACCGACATGATAGCCGCAGCCATATCTACAGTAAGAGCCGGTGGCGAAGGGAAAATGGTAAGGTTTGTGATTGTTGCCAAAGAGTTAAGATATGCCCCGGTAATAATATTTCCGATCTCCTGCATTGCGGAGAGCTCCATCTCGGAGAACTCCGTGCCGGGCTGAGTCATTCCGGGCATGATCTTGTCAATAAGGTGCTTTGCGGAATTAACCTCTACAAGGAAAAGCATGCTTCCGGTGATATCTCCCTCAACACCGAGGAAAACTCCCACCATAACCTGCTCATCGCCTCCAACGGCGTCACCTACCTGGCCGAACTCAAGCAGTTCGACCTTGGGAACACGCATATCGATCTTACAGTTAAGCATCTGAGAAAGAGCTGTCATGGCATTTCCTGCGCCTATGTTTCCAAGCTCCTTCAGGACGTCATAATACTGTTCGGATACTTTTTCAAGATTTAAATCGCTCATTAAGAATCCTCTCTGAAAAATTAGTTGTCCTCGAGAGTGATCATATTAAGATCAAGGATCGAGATAAGTTCACCATTGTTCTTTCCAACTCCGCTCAGGAAGTTTGCCTTGTCGCTCTTGGAATCACGAGACAGCTTCTCGATGGATCTCTCCGAAAGAGTAACTACTTCCTTAACTTCATCAACAAGAATACCTATCTGGCCTTCGTTTTCAGTCTTTAAAATGATGATCCTGGTAGCCTTGTCAAATACATCCTCGTCAAGCCCCATCTTAAGTCTTAAGCTGACAACGGGAAGAACTTCACCTCTTAGGTTGATAACGCCCTTGAGATAAGGAGCAACCTTCGGAACTCTGGTGATTCTCTGCATTCTCACGATGTTGTTAACATAGCTGATATCGATACCGTACTGTTCCTCGCCGAGTCTGATAACAATATATTGAAATGTTTCCTCGACGATCTTGGTCTCATCTCCGTTTTCCGGAAGATTAAGTTTATTATTTAAACTAAGCTGATCCATAACTGAATTCTCCCTTCTCCTTACAGTAAAGTATTTGCATCAAAGATCAGAGCGACCTCACCGTCTCCGAGGATCGTAGCTCCTGTGATGAACTTGACATGTTTTACATACTTGCCGAGAGGCTTGATAACGATCTCCTGCTGTCCTATGAGTTCATCGATAACAAGTCCGGCCATCTTATCGCCCTTCTTGACGATAACAACGATAAGGGAGTTTTCATCTATAGGATGACTCTCAGTCTCAATAACTTCATTGAGTCTTATGATAGGAATGACGTTTCCTCTCAGGTTGATAACTTCCTCATTCTGAACAAGCTTAATGTCACTCTTTTCAATGGTCTCGATGGTCTGGATGGAGCCGAGGGAGATCGCATATTTCTCTCCGCCCACAACAACCATGAGAGCCTGAATGATAGCCAGGGTAAGGGGAAGTCTGATGGTCCATGTGGAACCGACTCCGAGCTGGCTCTTGACATCAACCTCACCGCTTAAGGATTCGATCTTTGACTTAACAACATCAAGTCCGACACCTCTTCCGGATACGTCGGTAACCTTCTTGGCGGTAGAGAAGCCTGCGTTGAAGAGAAGGTTGATAACCTCCTTATCAGACATTGCAGCTGCCTGCTCAGGGGTAACAACTCCGCGCTCAATACCTTTCTGTCTTACTGCCTCGATATCGATTCCGTTACCGTCATCTCTTACCTCAATGATAACGTTATTACCATCCTGATATGCATCGAGCCAGATAGATCCGGCTTCAGGCTTTCCTCTCTGTGCACGTACTTCAGCGGACTCGATACCATGGTCAGCTGAGTTACGTAAAAGGTGCATGATGGGATCACCGATCTCGTCAACAACGGTACGGTCAAGCTCTGTCTCTTCACCGGTCATATAGAAGTCGAGCTTCTTGCCCAGTGTCTTCTGCAGATCTCTGATCATACGAGGGAATTTATTAACTGTACTCTCAATGGGAACCATTCGAACCTTCATTACCGATTCATGGAGATTCGATGTAACACTCTCAAGGTACTCTATCTGTTCATTAAATGAAGAGTTGCTTCCTTCGCTTGCGGATGCGGATGCGGAAACAAGGCTGTTCTTTGCGGTAATAAGCTCGGATACAAGGTTCATCAGGCTGTCGAGCTTTTCGATATCGACTCTGACCGTCCTGTTTACAACAGGCTTTCCTGCCTTCTTTTCCGGAGCCTTTGCAGGTGCACCTCCTGCCTGAGGAGTTGCTGCGGGAACTGCCTTCGCCGGAGCATCCTGAGCCTGAGCCTGAGGCTGTGCAGCACTCTCAGTGGCAACTGTCTCAGCCGTCTCGCCCTCTGCGGTATGGAGCTTGCTTATATCAAGCTCTTCTCCTCTTGCGGAATCGATCTCAGATACGCTTTCAGCTGCAGCGATAAGATTCTCGAGAGGTTCCTCCGAAAGAACGATAAGTGTGAAATCGTTCTCAAATTTCTCATCCTCGAGATCCTGTGAATTGGGATTTGAAACTATCAGATCGCCCTTTTCCTCTATTGCCTTAACAACAAGGAATGCTCTTGCAGCCTTGAGTACGCATGCGGAATTGACAACGACATTGATGCCGTATACTTTCTTTCCCTGCTTGACAGCTTCACTTAAGACATTGATCTGGGACTCGTCATAATTGATGTCGTACCAAGGCTTGTCCGAAGAAGCAGCTGCTTCGGCTGCGGGTGCCTCTTCCTTTGCGGGAGCGGCTGCGGGTGCGGAGGAAGCTCCTCCCATTCCCTTGTTTGCAAGTATGTCGTTAAGCTGACGGATAAGGGGTTCGTTGTCATTGGTTCCCTCATCTGCCGAATTCTTGATATTGTCCGTGTATTCCTGAAGAGCATCAAGGCACTGGAACAAAACATCGATCATCTCAGGCACGACCTTGATATTGCCGTTTCTAACCTCAGAAAATACATTTTCCATATCATGGGTGAGATTCTGCATTCTCTTATAGCCCATGGTTCCCGCCATACCCTTTAAGGAGTGAGCGGCACGGAAAATCTCATTTACGGTATCTGAATTCTCAGGATCCTGCTCGAGTTCGAGGATCTGGGTATTCAGATTCTGCAAATGCTCATTCGTCTCATCAAGAAAGATTTCAAGATACTGACTGACATCCATAATTTCAAACCTCCGTTTTATTCTTCGCCCTGAAGAAATTTATTTTGTGATACCTACTCTTAAGATTATCTCCTGCGCCAGATCATCCAGCGGCGCACTCTGGTTTGAAAGTCCCGCGGCATCAACACTCTTTGGCATTCCGTAGATCGTACAGGTTTCCGCGCTCTGGGAAATAACATGAATCTTCTTCTTCACCTTGAGATTCTTTATTCCTTCAGTGCCATCGGCACCCATTCCGGTCATGACAACACAGATGATATTGTCAAACTTGCTGTCACGCAGCGACTCGTACATGTAGTTCGCGCAGGGCTTAACGCCTTCTCTTGAGGGCTCATCGGACAGATGGATCGTGTACTTTCCGGCACTTCCGGTGACAAGATTCATATGCTTTCCTCCGGGTGCGATATATACCGTACCCTTGCCGATCTGCATGCCTTCAGATGCTTCGACTACATTTATCTCGCTGAGAGCATTGAGTCTTTCTGCGAGAGAGCTGGTAAATCCGACGGGCATATGCTGTACGAGGAGCACAGGCGCATCGAGATTGGCCGGCAATCTGGGAATGACAGACTGCAGAGCTTTAGGTCCGCCGGTCGAGCTTGCGATCGCAACGATCTTATTGCCCGGGATCTGAACTTTGTCGGCAGTCTTCTTGATTATCTCAAGAACCTTGCGGCTCTTGTTCTTATCTTCCTCAACCTTTTCCTTGCTAAGAAAGACGGGATAGTTACTGACTACTACGCCGCTTAATATCCTGAGGAAATCCTGGGGAAAAATTCCTTCCTTACACTGATAAGCATTGTTCGGCTTGTGGATAAAATCCAGCGCTCCGAGTTCAAGAGCATCGAGAGTTGTCTGAGCTCCTTCCCTCGTATCCGTACTTGCCATCATGACGCGCGCTTTGATCTTAAACTTGCGAAGCTCCTCCAAAAGCTCGAGACCGTTCATCTTCGGCATGTTCACATCAAGGACGACCGCATCGTACTGATTTCTGCTTATAAGGTCAAAGGCTTCGAGTCCGTTGACTGCCTTACCGGCAACTTCAAATCTGTCATCGGATTCTATTATATCACAAAGCACTCTTCTCATGAGTGCAGAGTCATCAACGACTAAAATTTTTTTCTTCGCCATAGTTTTTCTCAGCTCCTTCTGCGGCTTCTGCGTTCTTCTTCGAATATAAACTGAATTATCTCTTCCCTGGTTCCCTCATCAATATTATAGTACTGAACCCTGTGTTCAAAAACTCCCGGACGGTTTTCTATCTCTCTGACATCAAGGACTTTTCCGACAAGCTCGTACTGCTTTCTTTCCGTTCCTCTTACAAGATTGTAGCTGCAGTATATCATGCTGCCGACCTCGTATTTCTGGTTTGACATAAACCGAAGGCCGCCGCCGCTGATGTCAACCACCACGCTTCTCTTTATAGGCCGGTTTGGCTGAAGCCACATCTTTGATTTTTTTTCAACCGCGTTGATCTCTTCCTCCTCGAGATTTCTCGCACACATCTCAAGAGCACAGCTGAATCTGTAAAACTCTCTTCTCTGATATTTTCGGAGATTGCTGGTCAGCTCCATTGCAAGGAAGAACATGCCCTCGCTCTTATATCTGTCAATGACCTTGGCAAAGCATTGATACAGACCGGCCTCGGTATATACGACAACATTATATTCCGCATCTACCGGCAAAAGGATCAGCTTTGTCTTTTCCATCGGCATCAGGACCTCTATCGTATCCTCCGATGTTATCTCTGATATCTTTGTCGCATAGGTTTTTGGACCTTCGCCGTCATCGGTAAGTCTCGCTCTTCCTTCAACAGGCGTAAGTTCTATGCGGTCACCTTCTCTGATAAATTTATTCAGCATCAATTATAATCCCTCCAGGTAATGTTTTTTTGCTTCTGTCTTTCAAGTATTCCCCAATTATTTACGGCCGATGATATGTGAGAAAAATGCTGCCATTCCCCTGTTGCCCGATTTGAGTTCATTTTCCTTGTCGAGCAGTCTTGCGGCTATTCTCTCGTAAGCAAGCGAAGACTTTGCGTTCGGATCCGCTATTGATACCGGTACCTGCTGCATAACAGCCTTTGAAAGCTTAGGATCCTGCGGTATGCTGCCAAGATAGCTCATCGGAAGCTTCAGGAATCTCTGAACAACAGCATAAAGCTTCTTGTAGAGTATCTGTCCTTCTTCTTCCTTCTCGACTCTGTTGGCTATCATCTTAACCTGAGTATTTGCCTGTACATACCTCGGATGCCGGCTCAGAGCCTTTAAGAGCGAGTAAGAATCCGTGATGCTCGTAGGCTCCGGGGTTGTCATTATAAGTATCTCCCCGCTTGCCACCAAAAATTCCAAAACCGCATCCGAAATTCCCGCTCCCGTATCCACAATGATGATGTCGGCTATCGTATCAAGCTCCGCCAGATTACGTATTATGTAATTCAGGTAGTCAACGCTTAGGTTTGACATTCCTGCAATACCCGATCCGCCCGATATAAATCCAACCTCACCGGGTCCCCATGTAATGATATCCCTGATGCTCTTTCCCTGATAGATAAGATCACAGAGATTATGCTTCGGAACCGCTCCGAACATTATCTCTATATTTGCCAGTCCAAAATCCGCATCAAGTATGATAACCCGCTTGCCCATCTTCTTAAAGTGGATCGCGAGATTTATTGCTGTATTCGATTTTCCAACTCCGCCCTTTCCGCTGGTGACCGTGATTACACGTGCAAGCGGTCTCGACTGTTCCTGGGCTTTTTTCTGTCTTAAACTTTCGGCCTGATCCATGGCAGTCCCTCCGGTTCCATCCCGCTGTATAAAACGCATGTATTAATGCGATGAAAATGCGTTATTTTTTCCCTCCGAGCAGATTCTTAACTGTCTTCTGAGGATTAAATGCCTCTATATCATCCGGTACATTCTGTCCGTATGTGACATAGGCGATCGTTGCCCCGGATTCACACTTCATGTTATAGAGATTTCCGTATTCCCCTGTCTCATCAAGTTTCGTGAAGATAAGCTGATAATCGGAAATCTCCCTGTAATTGTCAGCAATCTTTTTAAGATCCTTGTATTTTGTTGTTGCGGAAAGAACAAGGAATATCCTGGGATCCCTGTCCGTAGCCGTCCTTAAGAATTCCTTCTGCTTCAGGAGCAGTTCTTCATTCCTGTGGGAATGCCCTGCGGAATCGACAAAGATATACTCACAGTCCTTCATATCTTCATAGGCCTTCACGAGCTCATCCGGCTCATAAATAACCCTGAAGGGGACACCGAGAATACTGGCATAGGTGCGCAGCTGATCCGTCGCCGCAATGCGGTATGTGTCTGTCGTAAGAAGCGCAACCTTCTTTTTCTCGTTAAGCGATACGCTTGATGCGATCTTTGCGATCGTCGTTGTTTTTCCGACACCCGTGGGTCCTATGAAAAATACGATCCTCGGTCCTTCCTTTGCGGGAGTGATGCCCTCAGATTTGCCGAACCTTAAGATCATCTTCTGATAAATATTTCCGAGAATGAAATCCATCGAGATTCCCGGCTTTTTGAGGCTCTCTGCCTCGCTTATGATCTCGGCCGCATATTTGTCATCAACCTCATTATCAATCATTGTGTTGTAGAGAAGACGGAGGAATCTTTCAACTTCCTTCTCCTGCTCTTCGATCTCTTCCTGCTTGCCTAACTTTTCGGGTTCGGCACCGATCTCCTGACCTACAGCCTTTGCCGCCTTGTCGGCATTATCCTTTGTAACGCCGAGAGCTGCATTCTCACGGTTTATCTGTGATTCAAGCAGCGACTGAAGATTGTCTATCTTTTTCTCAAGTGCTGCGGTTTCTGATCCCACAGTTTTTTCTTCTTTCTTTTCTTCACGTCCCGAAGGAGTGATCCCTGTGCGGTTTCCGGCATCGGCGATCACCTTTGCTGCCACATCCGCTTTGGTCAGTCCGGAACTCTTTATGGGGGTATCGTCACCGACGGCAATATTTATGCCCACGCCCTGCTTTTCCCCGGAGGCTTTTTCCTTTGAAGCCTTTTCCTGCGCGGCAACCTGTGCCTGAGCTATCTTTCTGATCTGTCTGATGGGTTCCTCATCATCTTCCTTGGCAGCAGTGAGCTCGACCTGCTTCTTTCTGAGGAAAGAGAAAGGTCCCTTGGGCTTCACATACTTCAGATTCATGATCACAAAGCCTTCACCAAGCTCCTTTTTTGCGGCTTCGTTAACCTCTTCTTCAGTTTTTCCAGTAAATTTCCTGATAATCATATTAAGCTGTTACCATTCCCACTGACTGTAATTCAACATTCGATTCGATCTCATTGTAGGAAACAACAACAAGATCCCTGAAATAATCCTCCGTAAGACGCTTAAAGTACATACGCACGATCGGGGAAGTAATGACGATCGGTGTCTTACCCAGATTTTCAAGCTTTTCAACTTCCTTGCCCACAGAATCGATGATCGCTCTCGATCTCTGAGGATCGAGATTGAGGAAAGCACCCGTCTCGGTCTGCTTAACGCTTCCCATGATCTCCTGCTCGACCTTGGGATCCAGAGTAACAACACTGCTGGTCTCATTCGCAGGGAAGTATTTTGTGGATATCGCACGTTTAAGCGCCTGCCTTACATATTCCGTAAGGATATCGGTGTCGCGCGTTGTCGGTGCATAATCCGCAAGTGTTTCCAATATCGTAAGAAGGTCTCTTATCGAGATGCCCTCCTTTAAGAGATTCTGGAGTACCTTCTGGATCTCTCCGAGTCCCAGAAGCTTCGGCGTAAGTTCCTCCACAAGAGAAGGATTGCTCTCTTTGAGATTGTTCAGGAGGCTCTGTACATCCTGTCTCGTAAGGAGCTCAGCAATATGCTGACGGATGATCTCCGTAAGATGGGTTGCTATTATCGAGGGCGGATCGACAACGGTGTATCCAAGACTCTCCGCGCGCTCTCTCTGTCCTTCGGTTATCCATGTGGCAGGAAGATGGAATGAGGGTTCGAAGGTCGGGATTCCCGTGATCTCCTCCTCGACATATCCGGGGTTCATTGCCATATAGTGATCAAAAAGTATCTCACCTTCACTGACCTGGATTCCCTTGATCTTTATTATATACTGATTTGGGTTCAGCTGTATATTGTCTCTTAATCTGATTATGGGAACGACCGTACCGAGTTCAAGAGCTATCTGTCTTCTGATCATAACAACACGGTCAAGAAGGTCGCCGCCCTGATTGACATCTGCAAGAGGTATGATGCCGTAACCAAACTCAAGCTCGATAGGATCCACCGCAAGGAGCGAATTGACATTTTCGGGCTGTCTTATCTCCTCTGCCTCGGCCTCCTCCTCGCTCACCTCCGTCTCGATTGCAGCAGTCTTCTTCTTTCTGTTGATCCTGATTCCGAGAAAAATGAACAGTCCGGAAAGCGGAAGGAACACATACCACGGAAGGGGCGTTGCGATTCCCAAAAGTGCCATAACTCCGCCTACAAGAAACATGGCCTGAGAAGTCTTAAATATCTGATTTAAAATGGTAAGACCAAAGTTCTCGGTCTCCTCACCCTTGGTTACAAGAATACCGGTGCTGAGCGCCGTCATTAGCGAGGGAAGCTGAGATACAAGTCCATCACCAATGGTTAGTATGGCGTATTTGTTAAGAGCCTCCTGAATGGATAAACCCGAGAAGATCATACCCATTGCGATACCGCCGATAATGTTTATAAAAGTAATGATAAGGCCGGCAGTAGCATCTCCCTTAACATACTTGGTAGCACCGTCCATGGATCCGAAGAAGCTTGCTTCCTTCTGGATCTTTTCACGTCTTCTCTTAGCTTCAGCATCATCGATCGCGCCTGTATTTAAGTCTGCATCGATCGCCATCTGTTTACCGGGCATAGCATCGAGTGTGAATCTTGCGGTAACTTCGGATACACGCTCGGAACCTTTGTTGATGACCATGAACTGTACGATGATCAGGATTATGAAAATAATTATACCTACTACGAGGTTGCCGCCTCCGACGAACTCACCGAAGGTCTGTACGACTCTACCTGCATCTCCCTGTATCAGGATAAGCCTGGTGGAGGAAGCGTTAAGGCCGATACGGAACACGGTGGTAAACAGGAGCATCGTCGGGAAGAATGACATGCTCAGGACTTCCTGCGCAAACATGGTTCCGAACATGATGGTCATTGATACAGCAAAGTCACAGGCAAGGAGGACATCGAGCAGAGGTGCCGGCATCGGGATAATGAGCATGATGATCGCAACTACGATGTACAGGGCAACTGCGAAATCTTTAAAAGGGATCTTTTTTAAGAAGCCCATTATCCTTCCTCCTTTCCAAGTTAATAAACTAAGTTACGGAATTTACAGTTTAAGTATGGGATTCGCTACGGCTTTCGCCGTGCACCGCTCACCCATAGCTTAAAACTGTAAATTCCTGTATATAGTATCTTTCTAAAACCACATTCTGTTCTTATACCGGCTTTTTCCCCAAAATGAGCATCCTCTTTATTTCTGCATGCTTTTCTTTCCTTGAAAAAGTCAGGAAATACCCCACAAAACGCATACTCTACGTTTCTGCATGCTTTTCTTTCCTTGAAAAAGTCGGAAAATACATCACAAAACGCATACTCTTCGTTTCTGCATGCTTTTCTTTCCTTGAAAAAGTCGGAAAATACATCACAAAACGCATACTCTTTGTTTCTGCATGCTTTTCTTTCCTTGAAAAAGTCAGGAAATACCCCACAAAGAACACATGCTTCAATATTTCATGCTTTTACCTGCCTGAAATATTCATGAAATACCCCACAAAACGCATAGACCTCAATATTTCATGCTTTTCCTTAAAAATAGAAACAATATTGCTAGCTACGCTGAGGATTTTGAAATTGTGCTATCAGGTTAAGCAGGCAAGCATACGGTCCAGTTATTTAAGATACGATGTACTAGCAGCGACCGTGCCGTGACTAAGTAACTTATTATCAAATCTGATCAAACTTTACCTTGTAAGTGGTATACGAAGGCGAGGACTTCCGCAACCGCCTGGTAGAGCTCCGGCGGGATAGCCTGTCCGACGTCTACGTTGTGATAGAGCATTCGGGCCAGTGGCTTGTTCTCCATGATGTATATATTGTTCTCCCGCGCAACCTCCTTGATACGCTGTGCGAGATACCCTTCACCTTTGGCAAGCACCACAGGCGCATCCACCTCGGAGGGCTCATATCTTATAGCCACCGCATAATGCGTAGGGTTGGTGATTACGACATCTGCTTTGGGAAGGTTCTGCATCATACGACGCCTGGAAGCTTCCATCATCTTCTGCCTGATCTTACCCTTGATCTGGGGATCACCTTCCATCTGCTTGTACTCGTCCTTGACCTCCTGCTTTGTCATCTTCATATCCTTAGCGAATTTCCATTTCTGGTAAATGAAATCCACTCCGGCGATAACGATGTAAAGCGCTGAGATCAGGATACCAAGATCAGTTACAAGCTTTCCGACATTTCCTATGGCTTCAGTAAATTCTTTTTCGTAGAGATTTACAAGGATTCCTATATTCCTTGAAACATATGTATATGCCACAACACCTATCAGCGCCAGCTTAAGGATTGATTTCACCAGCTCCATCAGTGAGTTAAGAGAGATAATTCTCTTGAATCCCGAGGCGGGGTTGATCTTGCTGAGCTTTGGTGTCAGAGGCTTTGTGGTCGGTGCCCACTTTACCTGAAGAAGATCGCTGAAGAATGCAACGGCAAATCCGATGAGCAGGATCGGAAGAATGATAAGGATAATGTTATATACCATTCTCCTGAACATTATCATAGTATCGTTTACCGGCATCTGTCCGTTCCAGAACACGACCACGTTTGAGATCTCAGAATAGATCGTGCTGAATATCTTCTGGAGATTTCCCCCTATGTAGCCGATCAGAGCCTTAAGGACAATAAAAACCGCCAGAAGTCCGGTACAGTTTGCGATTTCCTTACTCTTGGCAACCTGTCCTTCCTTTCGGGCATCACTCAATTTTTTAGAGGTGGCGGGTTCTGTTTTTTCACCGCCCTGGCCTTCGGCGAAGAAGGTCAGACTGTATTCAAAAAGCATTCTTCTAACCCATCATTCCCTTTACGAAAAGAACCATCATCTTCTGCATCTCTTCGTAGATAAACGAAGCTGCGTGCGGAAGGAGGCCGGTGGTGAGGAACAAAACTCCAAGACCTACGATTATCTTAAGCTGTACTCCGACAGCAAACATATTCATCTGCGGGCTGACCTTTGCCATGATGCCCAGTACGGCATTGAGCATGAGCATCGCACAGAAAATGGGAAGCATGATCCTGAATCCGATAAGAACATAATCCGCCAGGAAAGTCAGCATGGCATTTACCAGATGCTCCGAATTAAAGATTGCTCCGTTTATCGGGATCAGCGTGAACGTGTCCTTGAGAGCTCCCAGAAGATAGATATAAAGACCGCTGGCAAGCATCATCAGGTTGAATGAATAGTTGTAAATACCACCGGTGATGGATATATTCTGTCTGGTCGCAGGATCGAGTATCTGAACCATTGTAAGTCCTGTTTCCATATCCGCAATGGTACCCGCAAAATTCAGAATGCTCATACAGATATTTGCGGAAAGTCCTATGAGAAGTCCGGTAATGGCTTCCTTAAGGACGATAAGCGCCAGCTCGATGAGCGAATCCGTGATAACAGCCGGTGCGGGTGTCAGAACATTGTATAAAATATACGAGATAAATATGCTCAGCAAAACTCTCACATTTCTCGGCGTGTTGGTCATGCTGAAAAACGGAGCTATATATATAAACATGCTCACCCTTACAAAAATGAGCAGGAAGTATTCAAGATCGTAAAATGAAAATGAATAATCTATCATCTGTGTACGTAATAGCTGAATGTGGTCCAGAGACCGGTTGCAAATTCAACCATATTGTTCATCATCCAGCCGCCAAGGATCATCAGTGTGACAAATATCCCGATAAGCTTGGGAACAAACGTAAGAGTCTGTTCCTGTATGGATGTAACCGTCTGAAATATGCTGACGATAAGTCCTATCGCCATGGACACTAAAAGGAGGGGAAGTGCTGTCTCCAAAATCGTATAGAGTCCCTGACGTATCATTTCAGTAACCGCTTCGGTAGTCATATCGCACTTCTCCTCCTTTCTGATTTTTTTAAACCTGCTTTAAAGCAAACCATAGACCGCTCTGTCGTCTGCTTTATCCCTTTTACGTCTTATGGCCGGGGCTCTTTTGCACAGCGAACATTTATATTCGTTCGCTTACTGTAAGAATCCCGGCGTCAGTAAAAGGTTTGGACTACCTGCCCTATTATGAGTGCCCAGCCGTCGGCCAGCACAAAAAGCAATATCTTGAACGGCATGGATAACGTGGTCGGCGGAAGCATCATCATACCCATACTCATAAGGGTCGAGGCAACCACCATATCTATAACGATGAACGGTATGTAGATCATAAATCCGATCCAGAATGCCGTCCTAAGCTCAGAAATCATAAAACTCGGAACAAGCACCGATGTCGGTATGGTCTCGAGAGAGCCGTCCCAATCAAGCTCTGCGATCTGCATGAAAAGCTGAACATCCTTGAGCTGTGTCTGCGGATACATGAACTCTCTCAAAGGGTCCATTGCCAGTTCAAAGAATTCCTGCGTCTCCACCTCGCCAGCCTCATAAGGCTTTATCGCAGTATCGTTTATCTTGGTAATGGTGGGCTGCATTATGAAGAAGGTAAGTATAAGCGCAAGTCCGAGAAGTACCTGATTGGGAGGCGCGGTCTGTGTATTCAGTGCCGCTCTCGTAAAATGCAGGACGATGATGATCCTCGTAAAAGAGGTCATCATTATTATCAGCGTAGGCGCTATCGCAATAAGCGTCAGCGTGATAAGTATTCTCAGTGCGCCGTTAAGGGATCCGTTATCTCCCTCGTACTCAACGGTAAGCCTGTTAAGCGTATTCAGTGTATCCAGCTCACCGGGTTCGTCATAGGTACCGGCCGGATCAACGGTAGTCGATACTGATGTGTCTCCTGTCGAAAGGTGATGTTCTTCTGTGGCATAAGCAAAAGATTTCCCATTAAACCACAATATGCCCACCGTTATCAGCAGGCATAATAGCTTTATAATATTTTTTCCAGCTCTCCTCTTTGGTTCCATTCCTGTCATCCCTCATGTATCGCCACTGGAATTCTTGTCTTTTTTTAATGCCTTTTCGAACATACTTTTAAAGGCAGATTTAGAGCCGTCAGGCTTAATCTCCTTAAGCTCTGACGGATCAATATCTCCCAGATAAGTAACACTGTCCTTGGAAACAGCAAGCACTTTAAATGTCTTACCGACACGCACTATCTGCATCCATTTATTGTTAGCTATATGTGTAGTCTCGATAACCTCGATATTGCGGCCTGAATTCTGACCTCGCTGATAATTGGCAAGCCACTTTGTCACAACTGCCGTCACGGCCAGAACGACCACAAAGACTACAAGCACAGTAATGAGCTGTGCATACGCAGATGTGCTAAGGATTATCATTATCCAACAACCTTCTTGACAGCCTCAAGTACTCTATCCTGCTGGAAAGGCTTAACGATGAAGTCCTTTGCTCCTGCCTGAATAGACTCAATAACCATTGCCTGCTGGCCCATTGCGGAACACATGATAACCTTCGCTCCTGCATCTACGCCCTTGATAGCCTTAAGAGCCTGGATACCATCCATTTCAGGCATGGTGATGTCCATAAGAACGAGATCGGGAGTGAGCTCCTTGTACTTCTCAACAGCCTTAGCTCCGTTTTCTGCCTCGCCTGCAACATTGTAGCCATTCTTGGAAAGAATGTCTTTGATCATCATTCTCATGAATGCTGCATCATCAACGATCAGGATGTTTTTTGCCATTTCTCTTTTCCTCCAATTCTTACATCATTTTTCAAAAAATGAAGTTTTCACAAATTGTATAATATTTCGGGTCATATTTTGATAACTACTTAATGATCTCCGTTACACGCACACCGAAGCTTTCTTCGATGACTACAACCTCTCCGCGTGCAACAAATTTACCGTTGACCAGAACATCTATCGGCTCGCCGGCGATACGGTCGAGCTCAATGATGGTACCGGGTGCAAAATTAAGTATCTCGGATATGGTTTTGGCCGTTCTTCCGAGTTCAACCGTAACTTCAAGAGGAACATCCATAATAAGACCGATGTTCTCTCCTCCCGGCAGCCCCGAACCGTCTCCTGTAAAGTTCTGGAACTGTACGGGTTTTACATTCACTGCCTGCTGGGGCTGCATACCCATGCCGGGCATCATTCCGTAGCCGGGCATCATTCCCATACCGGGCATTCCCATACCGGGCATCATTCCCATCTGAGGCATACCCATCTGAGGCATACCCATCTGAGGCATACCCATCTGACTCATGTCCATACCGGGCATTCCCATCTGGCCCATGTCCATACCGGGCATTCCCTGAGGCATCTGTCCCTGCATACCCATCTGCTGCTGATTCGGCATCGGAGCAGGTGAAGGTGAAGGAGCCGGCGCAGGTGCGGGCTCGGCGGCAGGCGTCGAATCGGCGCCGACGGAATCACCGCTTCCTCCCATCTGGGTATTTATGAATGTATCAACGATCTTCTTTGCAAACTCTATCGGATAGAGCTGCATGATATTTGAATCGACAAGCCCGTCTCCGATCTCCATCTTAAAGGATATCTTAACGAAGGTTCCTCCGAGGAACGGAGCTATTTCAGATCCGCTGGAAAACTTTGAAAGATCCAGTAAAGATGAATCCGGCGGAGATATGTCTATCATCGTAGACAACATAGTCGAGAGCGATGTGGCTGCCGAACCCATCATCTGGTTCATAGCCTCCGAGATCGCACTTAAGTGTATCTCCGAAAGCTCTCCATCGGTATTCGTACCGTCGCCGCCCATCATGAGATCAGTGATGACTTTAACATCCGATTCCTTGAGGACAAGGATATTCGTACCGTCCAAACCTTTTGTGTACTTGATCTGAATGAATACGCAGGGCTTCTCGTAATTGCCCAGAAGGTCATCCCATGTAGCCAAAGTGACCGTAGGCGTAGTAATATTAACTTTCCTGTTAACAAGGGAATAGAGTGTGGTCGCTGAAGATCCCATGCTGATGTTGGCAACTTCACCGATAGCGTCCTTCTCGACATCAGTCAGGTCGATGCCGGCAGCACTGGCCGCGCTGCTTCCGGTAAGGAAATCTTCTTTCGGCGGTTCTTCTGCAGCAGGGGTTCCAAGGTCCATCCCGCTTAGATCCGGTGGATCATCTCCCGACAGATCCATGCCGTTCAAAAGGGCATTGATCTCGTCCTGGGAAAGCATTCCTTCCATCTTCTATTCCTCCTCTCTTATCACTGACGTAACCTGCACGGCATAACTGTCATCGTTTGCTCCGGGAAGCGCAGTGAATTTTTTAATATTCCCGACATAGATCTCCATGTCGCTATCCACCTTGGTATCAAGCCTGATACAGTCTCCGACCTGCAGATTCATAAAATCCGAAACCGAAATGACCGTTTTTCCGAGGACGGCCCTTATAGGAATATCGACTCTCTTTATCATGGACTCGATGTATTCCTTGAAGTTCTCATCCCTGTTCTCCTGCATAGTGGAGAACCAGTACTTTGTATTCAGCTTGTCCATTACATCCTCAAGAGTGATGAATGGAAGGCAGATATTCATAAATCCTTCGACGTCACCTATCTTAAGGTTAAGAGTGACGATCGCTATCATTTCATTCGGCGCGATGATCTGTGCGAACTGCGGGTTTGTCTCAACCCTCTGAAGCACCGGCGAAACATCGACAACATTTCTCCAAGGTTCTCTCAAGAGTCCCACCATCATGATCAGGATCCTCTGAACGATCGTCATCTCGATCTCCGAAAAATCCCTTGCCTTGTCAAGCGACTGTCCGAGTCCGCCAAGCATTCGATCTATCATGGCGTAGGCGATGTTCGTCGCAAGATCCATGATAATGTTTCCGTTCAGCGGATCAAAATTTATAATACCCAGGATAACCGGGTTTGAAAGTGCATTTGAAAATTCGTTAAATGTAACCGTTTCCGAACTCGCCACCGTAACCTGAACATTCTTTCTCAGATATACGGGAAGGTTTGTCGAAATCAGACGTCCATAGTGCTCGAATATGATCTCGAGGGTTCTTAAGTGCTCCTTGGAGAACTTGGTAGGACGGCCGAAATCGTAATTCCTGACCTGCTTTTCCTCTTCTCCGGATATCGAATCAACATCGAGATCGCCGCTTGCAAGAGACGCCAGCAGGTTGTCTATTTCGTTTTGTGAAAGGACTTCTCCCATACCGTCCTCCTGCAGATCTATAGTTTAAAATGCTTTATCCGAACTTAACATCACTGAGCGCGATACCGTAGATAAAGTCTGATCCGAACATATCCTGAATAGCCTTGAGGATCTCGGCTTTGAGTCCTTCCTCATTGTCGCGGCATTCAGCTTCGGTCTTTGAACCTATAACGCCTCTTATCTTATCCTTGATAAGATTCTCGTTAGCGGCAACAAGCTCATTCATTTCCTTGTAATCATCATGATTCTTGTTTATCTGGAGAGATATCTCACAGAGCATATAAGACTGCTTTTCCTTGCCGTCTGCTCCTACGGTGACCTTGAGCGGAATCGTCATTGATCCGTTGATCGTATAGATCTCGGTGTCGGCAAGTGATATCTGCGCAACCGCGCTTTCCTCGCTGCCGTCGGTAAGCTCAAGGTTCATGACGGTCGCGATGGTGTTTACAAGTGTTGCTGTCTTGTTGTTGGTGCTGGTAACACTGATCATCATTACGGCAGTAAGCGCTATGTTCACAAGAAGAAGCGCAAGTATTACTATCGTAAGCAGATTCTTTTTCATTTCATTTCCTCATAAATCAAGATTTTATTTGGCGTTGTTGTAGATTCTTATCTCAACTCGTCTGTTCTTAGCTCTTCCCTCTTCAGTGGAATTATCTGCTATCGGAACTCTCTCGCCCATTCCGGCATGCTTAAGCTTTGTGGGGTCGAGCGTGCTGTTCTTGATGAGATAGTAGAATACTGAAAGCGCTCTGGCGCTTGAAAGCTCTTCATTGTCCGCAAAACGGGCGCTCTTTATCGGTACGTTATCCGTATGTCCGTTGATCTCTACTTCTCCACCCGCATATCTCTCAAGGATGACCGAAACCTTGTTGAGCACTTCTTCCGCATCCTTCTTGAGATTTGCCGAACCTGAATCAAACAGGAGTGCTCCCTTCATGGTGAGAAGTACATACTGTGATGTGAAGGAAACATCGATCTGATCCGACATATTGCTGTCTGCGACCGCTTCGGAAATAAGCTCTGCCAGTTCCTCGTTCTCCGCCAGATTCTTCTCCTCTAACGCATCACTCATCTCTTCATAGGTCTCGGTCTGCGAACCGCTTTCGGGCGATGTCTTGTCCTCGTCCAAAGCCTGATCCGACGCGGCATACTCCTGAACATTGTCTGAATCCGTGTCTGCGTCTTCGGCAGCTCCCATACTGTTGATATACTCAGCAAGGTCATTCAGCTGACTTACACCGTTGCTGATGAGAATGCCTTCACCGATGGATGTTGCACCGGCGGTGAATATGCTGAATGAACTGCTCATCGATGCAATGAGTTCGTTGAGCTTTGCTTCATCAATGGTTGACATCGAGAACAAAAGCACGAAGAAACACAGCAGCAGGTTCATAAGGTCGGAGAAAGTCGCCATCCACGCCGGGGAACCGGCTGGGGGATCTTCCTGCTTTTTGCCCATCCTTACTCACCTCCCTCGTCAGAGGAAGCAGATGCACGATCCTTGGGTGCAAGGTACGCCTTGAGCTTCTCTTCGATAACACGAGGGTTTTCTCCTGCCTGAATAGACAAAAGGCCTTCTACCATAACTTCCTTCTGGACCATCTCCATCGCGTTGTCAGCCTTGAGCTTGTTTGACGTAGGAGTACAGATCCAGTTTGCAAGAAGCGAACCATAAAGTGTCGTGATAAGCGCAACCGCCATGGAAGGTCCGATGGAGGATGCATCCGACATGTTGTTAAGCATGTTAACAAGACCAACGAGGGTACCGATCATTCCCCAAGCAGGTCCCATGGCCGCAAGCGTATCCCAGAAGCCGATCAGCGTCTTGTGCCTGGCTTCGGAGTTGTCCATCTCCGCCTGCATGATATCTCTTACGAGATCGGGATCGGTACCGTCGACTACAAGGAGAATGCCCTTTTTGAGAAAAGGCTCATCCATGTCAGCGGCAGCTTCCTCGAGTGCAAGCAGTCCGTCTTTACGTGCCACGTTGGATAATTCAATTATTTTCTTGATAATGTCGGTCGTATTAGTGCTTGGCGCCTTGAAAATAAGGAGCAGGCTCTTTAATCCGGCAATGAAATCCGGAAGGGTAAGGGAACAAAGAGTAGCTGCAAGCGCACCTCCGAAGGTAATGATCGCGGAGGGCAGGTCAAGGTAACTCGGGAATCCGCCGATTCCTGCTGCTGAAATAATACCGAATATCAGCATGCCCAGGCACAGAAAGAATCCGATCAAGGATGCTATGTCCACTTAAATAACCTCTTTTTTCACGCAAAAATCAACATTATCTCCCTCTTATCCATTGAAAATCCCTCTGAAATCAATGAATTGTCAGTGAATTAAAGGAAGAAAATGCTCATTCTTCTGCAAGAATATCCTTTCTGTACGATTTTACTAAATTTTTTATATCTTGTCTACTTTCTTTTACAATTATTTTCTTACCCGTAGTCAGTGTCAGAACCGTGTCCGGCGTTTCCTCCACAACTTCGAGAAGATGGGGATTAATGAGGATTTTAGTTCCGTTCAGTTTCGTAACTTCTATCATATGGCATTACCCCTTGAACAAGTTTTATCCATTATACCACAAAAATCAAAAAATATAAAATATTTATACAATTCCCGGACAGCCATTTCAAACGATAAAATGCCGAAAAGGAACGGGTTTTTTATGCCCGTTCCTTGTATTATTAATTTCAGCCGAAAGCAGCTTTTCCTAAGCTAAGGATTATCTCTTAAGGTTTGTAAGTTCCTCGAGAAGTGTATCAGATACGGTGATAATACGGCTGTTAGCCTGGAAACCACGCTGAGTGGTGATCATCGTGGTAAATTCGTTGGAAAGATCGACATTACTCATTTCGAGTACGCCTGTGGTCATGTATCCGCCATTTGCGGTAACATCAACGCCTATTCCGTCGAACTCACCGGAGTTCATCGTAGCTGAATACAGGTTGTCTCCTTCCTTGGAAAGACCTGAATTGTTAGCAAATGCTGCAGTTGCGATCTGTCCGAGAAGCTTAGTCATTCCGTTGTCATAGCTTGCGTAGATCATGCCGCTCTGTGATATCGATACGCCGATCATGTCACCGAGCATACGTCCTGCTCCGATTCCCTTGTCATCTCCGCTGGTAGCTGCCACTGTAGAAGTTCCGTTGTTGTTGAACATCGAGATATCGGAAAAGTCTATCTTGATATCATCGAAATTGTCACCGAGATAGCTCTTTAATGCAAGTGAAACACTTGTTGCGGTCTCTGATCCGTTTACGCCTACGAATGCACCGTTTGCGGTGTTGAATTCAAGAGTAAGTCCGTCGTACTGACGTCCCTTTATCGCGATGGTAGAGCCCGATCCGTCTGCCTTATTTGTAATATAGGTTCCGAGTGAATTATTGTTTACGATCTCTTCCACGGTATTGGTGGTAACCGGATCCGTTGTGTCGTCCGTAACGATCGTCATATCTTTAAATTCGTCCCAGGTGGTTGAGAATGCTGCAGCAAGCTTGTCAAGTGCAGCCTGTTTTTCATTCACATCAGTAGTCGCCGGATCATCATCGGGGATCGTGAGCGAGATTGTATCAGAGCCCGATACGATGGCGTCACCAGCTGTATTCAGTGTGTATGCTGAGCTGTATGTCTTTGAATCCGGAACTGTCTTTGCTACATCGCTGAATGCATATGCGCCGGTCTTGGGAGTAACTTCGATTCCGTTTGAATCGAGGATTCCGTCAAGTTCTACCGAATACTTGCCTTCAATGTCGGTGTCCTTGATGTTGAGTCTTGCGGTATAACTGTATCCGAGTGCGTCATAGAAATTGAGGTTTACATTCTTACCCGAATCAGATGTAACATCCGTGTCGTTCTGATCGAGGATTCCGGCCACCTTTGCATTGTATGTTGCCTCAGGGGGATATGTCATGTTTGCATCACTCATGATACGAAGTGCAGAAACGGTATCCTTCTTTACTTCAAGAGTCTCTTCATCAACCTGCCAGCCCATTACATTGTAACCGGTGGAGGTCATAGCAAGGTTTCCTGCTCCGTCAACATAGAAAGAACCGTCACGGGTAAAGAAATTGGAAAGTCCGTTGCTTACAACGAAGAAATTCTGTCCTGTTATCATTATATCAAAGGGATTTCCTGTAGACTGAGCCGATCCCTGACCGTCGATGTTCATTGTGATCGCACCGGTCTTAACACCGAGACCGATCTGGCGGGCGTTGGTACCGCCGGTTCCGGTGGTAGCATTAGGTCCGCTGGCCTGCTGTGTTGTCTGGCTCATAAGATCTGAGAAGTTGATGGTACTGGATTTGAACGCAGTTGTGTT
>JAEEGL016629017.1_pt1 | contig 26825 bp, 16 predicted proteins | sample 9134231 | NCBI WGS metagenome assembly JAEEGL01 (sample SAMN16246548, study PRJNA631951) | gut metagenome | biome: gut microbiome; feature: rumen; material: fiber-attached | host: Bos | place: Iran: Karaj | collected 2018-10 | reverse complement strand
CTGTGGCTGCTGTATCTGGTTTTCTAGAGCCTTGTTCTTATCCAGCTTTTGTACATTCTTTTCTGCACTCTCAATCTTCTTAGAGTGCTTAGATAATTCTTCAATAAGCCCCTTGCCATTGTTTTCATTGGCCAAGGTTCTGAACTTGTCCATATCGCCCTCAGTCTTGATAGAATCCACCATACTTTTAATTTCAGGCTGAGATGAATAATTATTCATGTTATTTGTATCAGAATATTGCTGCTGATACTCATCATTTTTAAGTGGAACATTTCCATCTTTCACACCTTGGTGGAGCTGTGCCAAGCAAGTCAATTTAATAATGTGTTTCTTGAACTGGCCTAATTTCTGTTCCAACTGCTGATTTCTATGCTTTTGATTAATAAAATTTAATTCTGAATTACGCTCTTTGTCATACCACTCTGTAAAGCCGTCCTTTTCTTCTTGTGTATACTGTAGTTGATTCTTACCTATATCCTTTTTGGCCTTATCTTTATTCTGTAATTCTTTTTCCTTTGGCTCTGGTGCTTTTACCTTTTCCTTTTCTATAGACTTGGTTTTTTCTAGCTCTTTTTGTGATTTCTTAGAATCCTCTTTCTCCTTTTCCTCGGTCTTCTTCTCACCAAGCTTCTTCTCGTTTTCTTTAGATTCCCTGTTATATGCAATTGACTTTGATACGTATACTGCCGCTTTTACTGTTGTCGCAATTAATGTGCCGATTGCAAATGGTGCCACCACTAAAGTGTATCCGATAGTTGCACCTATTAAGGTACCTAGCGCACCTGCAAGGGCCGGCAGTATTCCTTTATCAAAAAACTTTGGCTTCTTAATTCCAGCTCTTTTATCAGCTTCTTCCTTAGCCCTCTTTTCTGCAGCCTTTCTCTCTTTTTCTTTCCTTTGATCTAGCTTACGTTTTTCTTTTTCAAGCTTTGCCTCTGCCTTGAGTCTTTTTTCCTCTTCCTTTACCGCTTCCAACTCAGCCTCCAGCTCTGCTGATGTTTTTTTCTTTGGCTCTGACTCTTTCGCCGGCTCTTTTTCGGGCTCTTTTTCAGGCTCTTCCACAATTTCATTAATATTCTGGAAAGATTGGGATTCCTCAGATTTCACTTCTTCCTTTGGGGCTTCTTCCTTTGGGGCATTTTCCTTTGGAACCTCTTCATTCTTTATAGCCTCTTCTTTCTTTTCTTCTGCAGGAGGTATCTGATTGTTTTCTTTTTTTACTTCTTCTTTTTCCTCTTGATTATTAATTTTATTAATATCCATATCATTTACATCTGACATAGTGTTTCCTCCTTCAGTTTGTTGCTAATAACACCCTGATTATTTTTCTTTAGGTGCAGAATAACGTTTAATTTTCCCACCAGATATTTTTTCAAGAGCAGATACTGCATGCTTAATGGAAAAACCTGTGAGAAGTGCTCTACCACTATATGCCGAAAGAACAAGCTCTGGTTTGGATTCCTGTTCTTGGTTTTCTTCTTCTTTTTCTTCTTCAAGTACAAGGACAACAGGCCTAAAGAAAAAATGCCTGATAAGTACACATGCCTCACTTGGAACCGTTTCAAGCTTTAACATTCGTCCCAAGTCTCGCATCACCTCTGCTGCCTTATATATTGCCTGGGTATGATTGGAATAATCAGATTCCATCTGAAAGGCTTTCTTTTTTACTCCAAACATCATTGTTTCTCCTGCCCCATCGCCCACTCCCCAAAGGGTAATTCTCAAATCATGTCCCACTGCAAGCTTTTTATCATCTGTAAGAACAAGATTATTTAATAGAACTTTTTTTATTTCATGCTTTCTCTCTTTTGAATCTTTCATCAGTCCGCCGCCTTTTCGATTACGATAAGATTATTCTCGTTGTAAGAAGCCTTTAATTTATATTCCTGTCCTAGACTTTCACTTTTAAAAATCAAATCCTTTTGCTCACTAGATAAGGAATTCACTCTATAATAGAGACTTCCATTATCAGCAACCCCCAAAACAATTTCGCTATCCTCTGGATCCAAGGTATTTGCATCCAAAAGCTCCCAATCTCCCTCTGCCGGAAGATAAATATAATTACCCGTAATGTAGTATGGCTGTGTAGTATCAGTAGCTCCAAGCTCTCCCGGCAATGACTTTTCAGATGCTTGTGCCATGGCTGCCACCAACCCATCATCTGTTTCTGAAACAACTATATCTAGGTAAATGCTAGCCACTGGATAAACGATTTCATTGATAGTTCTGTTTTTTTCAACCTTTATAGTTTCATAGCCCATTCTACTCGGGGTTACAGTAAATGTAATTTTAGCTCCATTTGTTTTTGAACTGTAGGTTATTACAGGATTCTCCACCTCAGTTTCCTCTAACTCCCATGGAACATCAGAGGTTTTTGAACCATCAAGGGTGATAGTAAGCCCACCACCCTTGTGGCTTTTTACTGTTACTGGATAATCCTGCCCATAATAGCTCGTAGACTTATACTGATCCGTTATTAATAGAACCAGTATTACAATCAACGCAAGGACACCGATTGCAATCATTATTATTTTTTGCTTTCCAATTTCCTTTAACATGTTTTTCTCCTATGAGCTCTATGGATTAGTTGTTTCTCCCTCTGAGGATTCACCACTCTCTGGAGTAGTCTCAGTCGTTGTTTCATTTGATGTCTCAGTACCAGTATTGGTTTCTTCTCCTTGGCCTGACTGTTCACTTTCTGGAGTTGTAGTCTCTCCTTCTGGAGAAGTTGACTCACCTTCTGTTGTCGTTCCTTCTCCCTCAGGCGTTGTGCTCTCTCCTTCTGATGCTGTTTCCTCCTCTGAAGAACCACCACCTTCTGTTGTCGTTCCTCCCTCAGAAGAACCTCCACCTTCTGAAGAACCGCCTCCTTCTGATGAGCCTCCTCCTTCTGATGAGCCTCCTCCTTCTGATGAGCCGCCTCCTTCTGATGAGCCTCCGCCACTTGGATCATCCTTCTTCTGTTCCTCATTATTCTTCTTTAGCTGTTCAACTATGTCATTAGCTGTGCCTTGATTCTTTGGACTGACAGCTATGCTAATTACATCCTTTACAGATGGATTTGCCACAGAAGCCACAACAATCTGGAAGGTCTGTGGAGATGTAGTGTTGTTGTCTGGTATGTAGAGATAGAATCCAGTGGATGTCTTATCCTTTACAGTAGTTCCGGTAATATCCGTCTCTATATCATTTACGATCCAATAGGTGTTAACAGTAAATCCGGTACCGTCTGCAATTACCACAGAAACATTTATTTTTTCTCCACTATTTACAGCAGCACTACTCTGGTGGTTAGTAACAGTCTGAGTTGCATTACCACTTATTGAATAGTATGTAGTCATAACAACTTCCTTGATGTAGATTTCTCCACCCGTTCCCTGGACAAAGGTATTGTTAACCATACGATTAAATACCGTGTCTCCAAATCCAAGAGAACCACTTATAGAAGTGATTGCCCAGTTGGCTGTTCCACTATCATCATACGGATGTATTTGTATAGACAGTAATTCACTACACTCTGGAAGGAATAGTCGTAGCCTTGCATCCGTTCCAGTTCGGAAGGTCTTTTCTGTGCCCTGTATATAACATCTGGCATCTGAAAGAGTCCTGCTTTTTTGAGCTCCAGTATAGTCATAATAATTAAATGTCATTTGTACTGGGGCCTGTGTTCCACTTTCTCCTGTTGCCAGTGCACCTGTAGTTGTAAAAGTAATATCTAATGGATTAAGTGTATTGTCTCCTACCATTCCCATTCCCGATACAGGCTTTTCCACAATATTATTCGTTACACGTAGAGGAACAATCACACTTCCATCGGTGATATCACCCATAGAATATACGCCTAACCTTGTAATATCATTTGCAATAATTTCTCCGGTGGTTTCGTCAGTTGTCTTTGACGAATAGCTATAGTTTGCAATTACTGCACCTTCAACTGTAGCTTCAACTCCGCCAAAGCTGACTATTCTGTATCCTGTAATATCTGTAACATAAGGTATCTCGAACGGAATCTCCGCCATAAGGCCAGGTGTCAGCTTTCCTATTCCTGCATCAGTCAAATATACATATGGAGAATAGTATTCTCCTGCTCCCATATCCAATGAAGTGCGATATTTAAATGAAACAGCTATATCATTTTCCTCAGCAAACAAGGTTGTCTCCCCAGTTTCTGAACCAAATGACAGATACATAGTTTGCTGTCTCGGTTCGGATGGGCCTGTCAAGCTGCTTGGCTTTGCAGTTATACCAAGAAGTGCGGATGAATTATTGAAAAGTATATAGTAATTGGTTACTACAACACCTTCTCGTATCTGCTGAACTATAGCATGGTCAAATCCTAGATTAGCGTTCATACACCTAAGGGTCAGACTGTTTAGAGTTGCCATGTCAAAAGCTCTAACATCCTGAGCAATGAAACATGCACTTTCCGTTCCACTGGCAATAGGTAATAGTGTTCCATTCTGCTGCTGTGGATTTTCAAAAGGAATCGCATACTGTACAGCATAGTCCACAGTGGTTCCATCTATAATTCGTGAATCAGCTGTTGGATAAACATATATATTCAAGGTATCCTCAGAACCATCTGGAATTCTCGTTACTGGTGTAACCCATGATTCATCATCAGACCATACCAACTGATTCTCGGTAAACTGTAGTGTCAAACTCTGCATTGCTCCTGCAGGTAAGAACATAGAAACCTTTTCTTTGTCGGTAACCATCCTGCAAAGAGGCTGTGTTGTCAAATCTCTATAGTATTCATTATCAGCAGTCAGCATTACTGCACCATCGTCCACTACTTGGGAAATTGCAACATCTCCTATTACCCACTGCCCTGGCTTGTTATTACGGCTAGTGGCATAGAAGGTAATGCTCTTTATACTCTGTAAATTAGGAATAGATGGCAAAATGAATCTATCCGTATGATTTGGTCTAAGCATCCATTCTGGATCAGAAATCGTGGTCATGTTCTTGTAGTATTTAGCCGACGAATCATTTGGATCCGTTGGAGCCTCATAGGACAAAGCTGACCTGTTCATATATTGAGCCATACGGCTGACTGCATCAAAGCTCAAGGTCTGCGGTTGACCTGATGTATCCATATATACTAATTCGCAACAAATTGATGCTTCAACCTGTATATAATCTTCTATTTCCCATGGTAAGGTCATAACCTCACACAATAGATTGACAACATGACGCTGGTACGAAACATTGTATTTACTTGCAAGTTCAGACATGTATCTTCCTTCTCTACCCTTGATGGAAGAATCCTCTGCCTTATCATGGTAATCAATTCCAATCCAGCCCACGGAATCAATAATGTACTGCATAGCTGCACCACCATTTGATTGTTCGGTAACAACTATTTGGGCAATATTCAATTTATCGAAAATTTCACTATCCTCAGAAACATCCTCCGGAATAATTCTAATTCCAGTGAGAACACCATAATCTCTGTTAATAGATATAGTAAAGTTTTCCTTGCAACCAGCTCTAAAGCCATCAGAAGAAAGCTGTTGGTTTGCCAATACCACAGCCGAATCTCCATTTTTGAATATAAGCTGGAAATAGAACTGGTTCTGGGAACCAGAATCTCCATTAGCATTAGATGTATCTGAATCATCAGCTACAGAAACTGTTACGTCATAACGTTTTTCCGTATTTACGAATCCAAGATTCATCTGGGTTTGATCATATGTCATAGAATAGCGCATAGATGAGTAATCCAGCTCCCCAGTACTTGTACTTGCCCCAGTCGCAACATCCCAATTGTAAGATTTATTTGGTTCAATATACTTGGTGATTCCAAGTGGGAAAGGTGGAATATCCGTCATTTCCATACTTCTAACAATTTGGAATGGAGAAGCTAACCCCTGACCAGAGCAAGTCTTCAAATAAGCTCTGCGATTTCCAATTTCAGGAACAAATGCAACAGCAACACCTGCCATCTGCCAGCCATCTTCTCCACTTCCTAAGCCTACCTCCACATTTGTAATTCCAGTAACATCTGTCAACTCTACCGGAAATTCCAAGGTTCCATCTGCCTTTGCGCCATACAAATAAGCAAAGTCTCCCTTTACATCTGTGGATGTCGGCCAATATCCCATAAAGTTTTGTACTTCTGTTTTTACATCATATTTTTCTGTTTTTCTTTCATTTCCAGCTGCTGTAGAATATGTAAGTCGCACATAAATACTGTTTGATGTTGCGGCTTTCTCCATCGAATCAGTATGGAGTCTTATTAAAAAGTTTTTGTTTGTTCCAACAGCAATTAGTGGATCCTTCGTATCATAGGCTTTTAACTGGACTTCCCCATTACCGCCAGCATTAATTCTATAACCGCTTTCATTTGAAATCGTGTAGTATTCAAATGGTGCTGCCTCTAAAAAACTGTATGCTATAGAAACTGCAGAAAAGGTTTCTCCAGTAATACTATCCACTCCGTCGTTAATGTTCGACATTCGGCATGTGCCAGTATAAATTGACATACCAGATATAGACACATAATCATTATTCAGTGCCTCTTCCATGCCTGCCTTGTTGGCCCTAGCATCATCAGATGCATAATCAAATCCACCGGATTCAAGCAATAAATCTCTTGCAGCACTACCTAAATAAACCTTAGTACTTACTACAGTCGATAAATCTGGCAGACATCCTGTAAATGCGATAGTATCTCCTCTTTGACAAAGACCGTAACACTTTATTTCATCTCCTGCCTCTAGAGATTGTCCAACTGCAGACAGGATTACAGGCATAATCGCCTTTCTCGTCCATCCATTTTTATCCTTATATTCTAATTCAACTGCTATATCCTCCACCAAATCAGGTGACGCAAGGCTCAAATTATCTGCCGATGTTCTAAGATAGCTTTCTAGTCCACCGTCAAGAGTATCAGCAAAATCCATACGGATAGAGTACAAATCATCAAATGGAGAATCAGTATTCTCCTCACCATCATTTACTGGTGTAAGGTCAAAGTAACTAGAATATGCTCCACCTATATTAATGAGCGTATCTCCCGTTGCAGAAAGTGTAAGTGTACCTACCTTCTTTTTTGTGAGTTCGGTAATTCTCTTCTTTCCCAATCCAAAGAAATACTTTCCTGAATAGTATCCATATTCTCCATATCCAGCAACAGAAGTAACCTGACTAATAGTCATGCCCTGAACTGCCCATGAGCCACCAGTCATAAAGACTTCTATGCTATTAACCCCAGTCAAACCATAGTCAGCCTTAAATAGATACTCATCTACTGACCATGCTTCAAGTGCTGTAGGTTCCGCAGGTTCATTAACCTTGTAGCCAAGCGTTCCAAGAATTTCATGGCGCTTTGTTACAGTGTCATTAGTCCCACCCTTTTCATTCATGTAGTCATAGCTCAACTTGAAGGCATCCTCATGTGGGAAAATATATTTTGTACGAGACGCGCCATTGTTATCTGTATAGCGAACAGCAAAGTAATGGACTGTATCACCTGGCTTGATTCCTGTTGCAACTGTGAGGGTATACAAATTTTCCTCAGCCGGCGTAGCCTGAGTGGAAGCAACCATCTCCTCCACTGAAAGCGCTGGCAAGGTAGGATCAGAGCTTCCATTAATAGTGCCAGATTCCCAAGTAACTGTTTGTATTATCTCTTCTTCATCATCTTCTTCCTGCTGATTCTCATCTGTCTGCTGCTCTCCACTCTGCTGAGTTTCTTGAGTCGGTTCGGCTTCCTCATTCTGCTGATTAGTCTGCTCTTGCTCCTGGGTTACGCTCTCTTCTATTTGTGTAGTATCAATCTCTTCAACTTCAGTAGCACGCACTTCTACCGGTAAAGAGCACAAAGACAACGCCATCGCAAGAACAAATGCGAAAAGTCTTTTTCTCATTATTCTTTTTTCATTGTCTGTAAATAACCCCTTACCCATACCTACATACCTGTTGCTACTTAAAATTCAAAATTGATGCAAAGCCAACCATTTCAAAAACTTCCATAACGTACGCAGACACATTGCTGGCAGAAAGCTCGCCACCATTTTCACGAACCTTCAAATAAAGCTTCTTTAAAACACGCAGACCTGCGCTGGATACATATTTTAGGTCATTCATATTTAGGTTAATATCCGTAAACCTGTCGGCCATTTTAAGGAATAATTCTTCTGCAGCTCCTGCTGAGCTGGCATCTAATTTACCAGAGAGAATCAACTCTCCCTCTTGTCCTCGGTCAACTAATTTAACATCCATAGACTATGCTCCTCTATTCTTTCTGGCATCTCTAACGTAAGCTGCCAAATCTTCCACTGTGATTTCAAGTGTCATAGCTTCAATTTCTTCCATACGCTCAACCACATTCATCTGATTGTATGACTTAAGCTGCGCGTTCAAAAGTGACATCAGGTCGAAACTGAAAGACTCACCATCATCTTGTGATTCTTCATCCTCTTCTGGGATTTCAACTAGTTCATCCTCCTCATCATATGATTCATCATCACTTGATTCGTCTTCAATTGTTTCGTCTTCATATGATTCTTCAGGCTCCTCTAGTTCTACCTGCTCAACCTCTGGCTCAGTCTCATAAATATCATCAGATGTCTCTTCAATTTCTGATTCCTCTTCAACAAGTGGTCTAGGAACTTCAAAGACTTCTTCTGGAGCTTCGTCTAAAGCTTCTTCTAGTATCTCTTCTGGAATCTCAGGCTCTGGTGCTGCTAATGTTTTTTGAATCTCAAATTCTCTTCGCACTTCTGAACGTATGAGATCTAATATTTCACTGATGTTTAAAGGAATACCCTCAGGTTTGCTCGCTGGTTGCACCACAGTAGCTGATTCTTCTTCAGCTTCTAGCTCTGCCTCTGGTTCATCATTCTCTGGAATCTCTGGCTCCAATTCTTCAAATGTTAGTCCCTTAATATCATCAAGCATAGCAAGTCTATCTGCTTCCTCTGCCGAGATTTCCTCAAAATGAAGTACCGACTTCTTCTCGTTTTCAATTATTTCTTCCACATCATGAGCAAATTCCTTCTCCTTTGCGTTTATCTCATGAGCAGCACGACTATCTCCTATAAAGTCTTCCCAATTTTCAGCTCCACCGTTGCCTGTAAAATACCTGCTTACGTAACCTGGTTTTTCAAACATCTGGACCAAAGTATCTGGCACTGATACCATAAAGAAAGAACGGCTTGTTGGGCTCATAATAGTAAATGCATGGCCCCTAGGAGCTGTAAGAATCTGTTCCTGCTCCATCTCATTAATTCCGCCAGCCTTCTCATACAGCTTGCACAAATCGTCCATATCATTTGGAGCCAATCCAAAGATAAAGCTATACTGGCAAGCATTGATAATAGCGGTAGACTTGCGGGCAATTTCCTCACTTCCAACAAAGTCCTTGATATTCTGAGTAATAACGATTTGCATACCGTTATACTTTCTGATTCGCTTTGCCAACTGGAACATAAAGTCTAGGGCAATTGGGAATTTGGTATCAATAAATACGTGGGCTTCATCAATTACTACAACTATCTTTCGGTTTAATCCGTATTTACGGTTGTAATCTCTGTTTTTAATAATTTCATTATCAATGTACTTTAAAACCAAAAGCATCTGAGCGTTGGCAATTGTTTGATTTCGATTTGAAAGCAAGGACTGGAAATTGAATACTGTAAAATTCTCATCTGTTGTAATTGTCGATGGCCCATTCCAAATATTTGCATTTCTTCCACCTGTAGAGAACTTTGAAACATAGTTAATCAAAGTCTGCAGCATGCTTCGCAAGTATTGATTATCAGTTCTTTGGAATTCAGCCAAAATCACATCATACAAATCATCAAATATAGGATAGTCTCTAGGTCCTAAGCCTGATAATGAGGTTTCCCCCATAATTCCCTTATTTGCATAGGTTCTCTCCACTAGAGAATTAAGGTATTCCAGTGATTCTTTATCAATATCAGGGAGAATCTGTTTAAAGAATTCCTCCAAAAATTGCAAATGCGTAGCAAAGCTTCCGCCTACGCTTTCCTCTCCAGCCTCATCATCCTCAAGTGCAGTGATAATGTGGAATGGATTTAAACGTCCCTGGGAAGCATTTCCTACGTTAATAACCTTGCCATGAAGATTTTCGGCAAGCTCCATATATTCATTTTCAGGATCCAAAATAAATATCTTGGCATCCTCAGAAGCCATATTTACAAGGATAGATTTTGTTCCATAGGATTTACCTGCACCGGATTTACCTATGATAACCATATTTGAATTTACACGCTCAGAGTCCCTTCTGAAGAAATCCATAAATACAGGGACACCTTCGTGTTCGCCAAGGCGCATTCCACCCTTGTCTGAAACATTTGCATAAACCCATGGATACATGGCCGCAATAGTGTTTGCAGGAATTCCGCGCCCCTCCTTTAAAAACGGGTCATATGCAGAAACCTGAGAACCAATAAATGCTTGTAGCTGCACAAAATCCATTGGATTAAGCCTCATTCCTGTTTCATGCCAATTTCGTGAAACTGCCTTTTTCATATCAGCTATAACAGGAAGCACTGAATCCTTCACAAATGCACTATCTGTACCAACAGCAGTTTTTACTGAGTCATACATGGAAATATAAATATTTACCGTAAGCAATGCCTCATTATCCTGCTGCAAAGTAACTAATAATTCGCTAAGAGTCTCTATATGCTCCTGCAATTCAAGTAATTTTGAATCTACGCTAGTAGTAGAATATTGTGCTCGTAGTTCAGCAAGAGAACGGTCAATTGTTCTGACAGAAGCCGCCCTATCCATTGGTGTGCATTTAACAACTACCTTTGTTCCTGGGATAGACATAACTCCAGCTAGCCATGCATCACCCACACTGCTTGGGTAGGTATTTACTCTAAGCTGATGTGTCACAATCTTGTTTACAACAACATTTCTTGTTGTAATCCTAAGATTCTCAGGCATTGCCCAAGCCACATAATCCTCTGGATCAAGCTTCTCAATATCTCGCTCTTCAAAATCAATGCTGTTTGTATATTTCAGGAAAACGCACAATTCTTTTGTATCAGTAATCCTGCGGACTGGAAGCTCACCTTCACTGAGCTCAATAAGTGCCATATCGGTATCAACAGTCAGCTGGCGCTTATCACTATTAAACAGTGCAATATAATAAAATGGTTGTACCACCTTGTTGTCATAACAAATATCTCTAAGAGCATTTATTCTGTCATACTGAATTTCTACTCTTGCCTGAAGTTCTTCTTCAGTGAGAAGTCCACTCTCAAAAGAAGAACGCAGCTCATCTAGCTTGTCGTATTCCTTATCAAGATAATCATCATAGATAATAGGGCGCTCTATCTTGATTATGTTTCTGGCATAGTTGCCCCTCATGGAACGTATAATTTTGCCAAAGTGGTCCTCAATAGAAGAATTTCTTCGGTGAACACTAAAGAATCTAAACTCAACTGGGCTTACTTCGATAATAGTTCCATAGTATTGCCCATCATATTCAATGAAGCCATCCTCAACACCAGTGAAAGGAATAATATCTTCAATGAAATTTTCCTCTTTCTCTTCCTTGGCTTCCTGCTTTCTCTTTTTCTTTAACTCGCTGCGCTTTGCTCTTGCAAGCCATACAGCATTTTTCTCTTCATCAGTAGACTTTTTATTCTTGAGAATTTTCTTTTCCTTCTTAAAAAGCTTTTTCTCTTCCTTACGGCGCTCCTTATCCGTCAGTTCAAATAATGGATCTTCCTTTAGCTTTTCCTGTAACTCCTCTAAATAAAGTTCTTTCTCAGTTCCTAAAGCTCTAGCCATCATGTGCTTGTCATCATAAACGCGGAAATATCCTCTAGGAAATGATAAAAATTTTAGGAAATTAATTAAAAGCTTGTAGGTTGGCTCCTCATCAAGTCTAAAAATAAGAATTCCACCAATAGCAAGGATTACAATACCTATATAGAATCGACCTGGAATTGAAGACAAGAAAACAAGGGTCATCAAAGCTAAGGCAATGACAGCAACAACCACATCACCTAGAGTTATACCTTTGAATAATTCAATTTTGACTTTGGTTTTTCCCGGTATAAGTCTCATACGTTAACCCGTCTTCTCAATACAACTACAATCTACTTTCCACCCATATTTCTCTGTGGTGGTGGAATTGCCGCTTCCTTGCCTTCTCCTTTGCCACCACCGCCTGGTGCTCCTGGCCCACCTGGTGCTCCTGGCCCACCTGGCTTTCCTGAATTTCCGGAGCCTCCAGAACTTCCAGAACCTCCTGCTCCTCCTTTATCATTCTGTCCTCCGCTATTGCCACCTTGGAATAAAGATTTATAAGGCTGCATACCGGACTTGATTCCACCAATTCCAGCAGAGAACATATTCCTCATAAAGGACATTCCTGCTCCTAGCGCACCTCCAGTCTGAGCGTTCGCAGGATTCTGTTTTCCCTCTAGAAAGTTTGCAAGCTTTTGTCCACCAATTGCTCTAGCTGGAAGAGAGTTGGTATAACTACTTGCTCTTGAAGCCATTCTTCCGACAAAACTTCCTCTAAGATATCCAGACATATCTCCAGAAGATATTGACTGCCATCCTGCATTGTCTGCGAGAATACCTGTAAGTATTCCATTGGCCTTTGAAATAGCTTCAATTCCTGCAAATATCATTACTACTCGGCCTACCATATCAATGATTATATTTTCTGAAAGAATCAAATTAGGATCTAATATGATTGGCAAGAATAGCAAATATAATCTCATTGAAATAACTGTTGCAAATACTGAAAATGCCTGAACCAAAAAGGCTGTAAGCCATTGTTTTACTTTTCCTCCATCATCAAGTGGCATTACCGCAAATACAGGTGGCGCAATTACATACAAAAATATCAAGTTAAAAATTCTAGCCACGCAGGTAACAATGATAAGCGCCATTTTTGCAGCTATAACTCCACCTGCCAGATATACAATCAAATAATTAGTCTTTGAAAATGCTATATCAAAATCTTGATTTACCTCTTTTATCTTATAAACAGATTTGATTCCCCTATAATAAGGTGCTCTAACCGCATCAGTTAGAGATGGTTGTTCGTTGTACTTGGAATTCTTCGCCGCTGCATCAAGCCCATTACCCATGGTACCAATAACAAACATCGTACTACCCATGCTTACACTATCACTGCTGTAGTTTTCTATCCTATCGTATGACTTAAGAACTGCTATGGAAGGGTTATTACGCATCTCCTCCATAACATGATAAAGAGCATTTGCTATACCTTCATTATATACATCAATAGCTACTTCTCTGTTAAAGTCAGCCGCATTAGCAATTTCCTGGAGTAGGGATTGCCAGGTTACAATTACGTTATTATTCTCATCAATGGTCTCATAATAAAAATCGAATATGCCTTGGCTATCCAAATAACTTAAATCTCCACGTATTTCGTTATAGCAGGCATTAATGTTGTACCTGTTCTTATAGGATGGATTCAAAGAATAATTTCCTATAGTGTTAAAAATTCTTGCCATTGCTGCATACTGCTCATCCGTATATTCAATATGGTCATTTCCATTGGCTATATCATTAGCATGATCAAACACAAAGACAACCCGCTCCATCAATAGATTTGTGCCCGTAATAATTACGGACATACCAACATTTAAGCTAATAATTAAAAGAATACTCTTGAGAAGATTGTTGAGAATTTGTCCCAAGGACATCTTTACCTTGTCATCTAAATCAAAGGTCTTGCGGACTACGGATATAATTGCAAAGAAAAATGCCATTACAACGCCAATTGCGGCCATACCCCAATAAACTCCGGATACAGCACCATTTCTAAAGAATATGTTGATCAGATAACTCTTATCAGTCTCAACTCCATACTTATAGGAAACCATGGCTGTGCCTGTAAAAATATCCATCAGCTCCTGTAGCCAGTCGAGAGCCTTACATATGGCAATCTCAATGTCATACAGAAGTATGTAGACGAAATTATAAAGGAAATAATCTAATCCTTCTTTTAGCCAGTCCATTGGATTCAAACTCATACTATCGCACTCTCAACTTTTTCCTAGAAACGTACATATACACGCCTGCTGCAATAAAAACAGCAATTGCCAAACCAACAAATATTCCACCCTGCAAATTCAAGTACATACGGATAGTAAATTCTTTAGTCACTGAGTTATCCGCATCGTCATAAACTGTAACTACATAATTGCCTACAGCCTTAAACACTCCACTAGATGGCGCCTTAACCTCTTCGCCGTTATAAAGAACTTTTAGCCTATCCCCATCCTGCATTCCAACTACCGTTACTGGACCGTTTGCAATATTTCCATTTAGTCCATCAAATTGAACCTCTGGTAAGGTATGGTCAATCTCCACATTCAAGCTGTAATTAATACCTGTGGATGTGCATCGGTAGGAAATGCTATAAGCTCCCTCTTTTTGCATATCGATGATTCTACTGTAATTTGGAGCTTGAAGAACATCATCGATTTTTACCGTCTGTAGTACAAAACCATCTGGCAATGTATAAGAAGTTAGTTTTCCTGTCTTTTTATTTACAATGTCAAAGGCTAGTACCTGCTTATCAGTATCAACACCTTTCACCACCAGTGAGTAGCTTCCAGGCTCTTGAATATTCGCATAATCAACTTCCGTAACTGCTTCTCCTCCACAATACAAAGTTGCCTCCATATCTGTTGGAACGCCAAGAGAAACCGACTCTGTAACCACCATTCCATTTGCAACAGAGCTGCTTACCTCCTCCTGATAATCAGTGACTGTATAACTAAAGGTATGGGCCTCTCGGTCATAGATACTTCCATCAGGTAGCTTCACCTTTTGTATCTGTGTGGTCTCTGATTCTTCCATTGGAGAACCGGTATAAGGATCAACTGTGCCCGTATAATCGATATTCACTTCTGGAGAAACTAGCACTGTGGCCACAATCGGCAGCACTGCTATATAACCAAGTAGAGTCATGTATTATTACTCCTTTAGTTTCCGTTAGTTAAGAACTATTTCGTTACGAGCATCAAGGTCATAGTACACTTCATCAGCCTTGAACATATGAGATCGTATTTCTCCCAAGTCCATCTGTCCAATCTTGTAATAAGGGCATTTGTAACTTGGAGTGTACTTTGTCTTTAATGGATAATTTCCAAAGGTAACAATAATTGCATTACCTGTAGATTCCTTGTTATTTAGCATCTGCAATTCAGATGGATAAATAAGAGGTCGAACCTGTGTCTGAGCTGAAAGACTCATATCGCCTTCCTTAGCGCCAATACTTGATGAGGTGGATGTGGTCTTTACTGTCATATTTCCACAAAGCTTTGAGAATTCCTCACAGGTACCAATATCATTTGAACCAATAAACATTTTCATACCACAGTTGGACTTAACAATATCTGCCACCTCATTTCCATAAACATTGGAAAGCTGAGAATAAGACTGTACAACCATGTTGAACCAAATCTTACGGCTTCGACCAACTGTAATCATTTTGTCGAACTTCTCAATTTTCGGCATATTACCAAACTCATCAAGTATGAAGTAAACATTCCTTGGTAGCGACAAATCCTCCCTTGCAGATGCCACCTTTATAAGTGCCTTGTACATGCAAAGGATAAATACTGCTGCAAGCCCATGTCTCGTATCCTTCTCATCTGGTATCTTCATAAACAATGCCGTAGGCTTCTCCGCAAAAGAAGCAGCATCCACATCCGTTGCAGAAGTTAGTCCACAAAGGCCCCTATCATTAAACATGTTGAGCTTGTCAAAGGTAATAGACATGTAGCTAGACATGGTCTGCTCTGCAGCCGAAAGCACTTGTCGAGAAAGTGTATATGCCTGTGAAAGAGTACTTCTTCCATTGAAGTAATCCTTCAGCGTCGCAAAATTGTTTTCTGAATTTGTCAGAGCCTTGTTTATGTTGAAGAAATTGAATTTCTCCTTAGTCATACCAAGACGCTCATCCTCAGAATCCTCCAGCATAGCAAGACATGTAGCCATAATGATTGAGCGGGCGCCCTTTTCCCACAGTGGGTCCTTTTGGTTTTCTACTGGGCAAATAACAGATACTAAATCATTAAGGTCCTCATACATCTCGTCATAAATCTTTTGCCTTTTTACCACCACATCATCAAGACAATGAGAAGGGTCCGCATAGGCCTTTCCGTCCCACTCTACCCAAAATTCTCCAGATTCCGCTGGACCATCTGGCTGCTTCAAATCAGGATAATCAGCCATATCATCACGATGGGCAATGACACCATCGCCTGCTTTAACATAGTCCTGATACATATCATAGATATCACCAAGAGGATTCCACCGGCTAGAAGAATAGGTATCTCTTAAATCAAGTAGCAATACCTCATATCCTCTATCCTTTAAATATTGTGAATGAAGAGAAAAAAGCTCTCCCTTCGGGTCAGTCATAATCATTGAGCTTCCACAATTAGTAGCAGCCAAAAGCTGTATCATTGGATTAATAAAGGTTGTGGTCTTACCACTACCGGTTGCACCAATAATTAAAGAATGGGCTCCAGACATAAAATTAACCTGCAAATGGTTTTTCTTGTCCAGAACCGCACGCACTGGTATTCCATCCTTCTTTACATTCTTCAAGTTGTTGTAATCAGCACCTGGGAAGTAGGAATCACGCTCTTTATCTGTTAAAAATCGGCTATTCTCCAAAGACCCACGGATAACATCGGTTTTGCCGTCCTTACCCAACAGGTCCTTGTTACTTTTGAGAAGTCGCCCCATATTATTTCCTGTGAGAAGATATAGAATGACAATAATAACATCCGCTAGGGCACCAATCACCCAGGTCTTCCATTCAAATAGATAATCAATATTGATTACAAAGGGATTATTAGAGCCAAAAGAATTGATATAGTCTCCAAGCACACGAAGACCAAAGCCCACCGCTTCTGCCAAAACTACACACAGAATAATGAACACAAAGATTTTTAATATGATAGTTCGAAAACTGATTTTGCTAAAAAAATCTCTCATAACTCTAATGTTCCGTAATAAATAAGCCCCTGACTAATGTAAACATCCTGCCAATCTGAATCCGGATTGTTAAGATTTCCTCCCATATCTTTTGCCGTATAAATCGATGGTGCATTGGTCAGCTTTGTAGGACCGCCAATTATGGTAATGCCACCATAATAGTCAGTTCCAGTATCGAAATATCCAAGACTCTTTAAATCATCTGTACTCCCCGACATTAATTTCGAATTGTTATCACTCAACTGGTATGTAAATGTTCCCCAACTCGGTTCGTACAAACAGGTGTAAATTCTACCATTAGAGCGGTTTTCAACCACAGTAGCATCTCCTAAATCTACTTGTCCACAGCAAACCAGACCATAGTTTACAAGTGTTGAACTATTATCAAGCCAAAAAGCTGCTGACCTTTGTACGTTATCAGTTGTCATGGCGCAATTCATTCCCGAATAAATAGCCCCACCATCTTCTACAATAATGTCGCCACTATTACATTTGATAGAACCACAGCCTAAACTGTTATTGTCATCCCCCTGAAGAAATGGATAAATCGTTCCACCATTTTGGACAATTATGGTTCCGCCATTGTTAATAATCGTTCCATTATTAATAAAATCGCCACTGATAGAAAGAATTCCACCTTTTTCGATAGTAATAGTATTACCACCTGGGAGAATAACACCACTTTGACTCTCGGTGCTACCTGTGCTCGACACATAATTACTTGGACTGATAGATAAAATCTGACCTGACTGGATATTTACATCACCATTAATTGATGAAAAGCGAAGCTTTGTTCCAATGAACATCTTGAATAAATTCCAGTCTTTATCTTGCGAGCGTACATGGGCAAATCTAAGCCCCTCTCCTACAGAAAGAGTGGGATCCCTTGCACTCTCTTTGTTGTAAAATACTCTCCAAACATCGCCTCTACTTTTAGACTCCGATTTAAATGTCCATTCATCACGTCCACTTTCATTGGCATGGAATGCAATTGCACTATTATCTTCGTCTCCCCATGGCTCTATTACATAATCATAATCTGCCGGAGCATTTGGACTTTTAGACATTTTCATATAATACACAGGTGCTTGTAAACCATCTTCACCTTCATTATCAGAATCACGTTTTGAGTATTTTATATATAGACAGTCTCTATCATCATCGGTAAAAAATGTATTCCTATAGGTTTGCACCTGAGGATCACTTCCTATATCAATTCCCTCTGCTCTATCAGTCAAACGAATGTAATAGGTATCCTTTTCTTTAATCCATTTTTTGTCATCAAAGTACTTGTCATATATTTCATTATCTTCAGTAAATCTATGGGTAACGCCTGGAACAGCTGCCGCCTCAGGACCCTGCCATATGTCATCAGGGGCTAGGGCTCCAATATAACCATCATCAATTGTTCCATCGCTCCTTGACCATACAAGCATTACTAAATGCCAATCCGAGTCAGTTGGATAATCATTTCGATACACTCTATCCCAACGATAGAAAACAACTTCTCCAAATACATCGTTTAAGAGCGTAGCACCTTCTTGGCTTTCAGCATTTTCATCAACTAGAGTCTCCTCTGTGTCCGTGGCAACTACAGGCATAGCTGTACTAAAAAACGCAGCTGCAACCATAGCTGGAATAATCATACTTCCTATGATCCTTCTAAATACCAACTTCAATGACATAGAGGCCTCCTAAGTATATTACTGAGAATTTGCTTTCATCCAATCTGTAAGAATTGGGGTAGCTATTCTAAGAGCAACGATTAATACGAAGATGAGCACAAAGCCAATAATGGCACTCTTTAAATGCTGTTTTGCTTTTTCTCTATCCTGTGGTTCCTCAGCTCGCGCATACTTTACACCAAGTAGTACACAATAAAGTGCTCCAAGGGCTGCAACTAATGGAATAGCTGCCTCCAAAATAGAATTAATAAGCTTAATAATTGGACTTGTTACGGTACTTAAATCCACATTAGTATCTGTTGATGCAACTATAGGTACCCTTGTAATAGCTGCCTGTATAGTATCTGTCGCTGTATCCTTTAAATCTGTAATTGTTTCCGTAGCCTGTACTACTAAATTATCTAAATGTAAATTATCCATCATACTCATAGCTTTGGTCCTCCTAATCCTTTATTATCTAATCCTATATTTTCCCCTGCTTCTAAATCCTTTTGGCCCTTGGACGAGTCATTCTCTTGAGTCCTCTTTTCCTCCAAAGCATTCACCGTCTTTATCATTTTTTCTACTGTCTTTTCCGGCGCTCGGGGAATGCATTGCCCCAGCAATTTGAGCACCATTTCTATTCTCTGCTCATCCATTTGTCTTCCTCTTACTACTTTGAAAGATAATCCTTTAACTCTTTTCTTCCTCGTAACAATTCTGATTTAATGGTATTTTCCGGACGTTGCAACATTTCCGCTATTTCTTTTGTGTTCAATCCATTGAAATAATATAGTTCTATAACTTCCCTTCGCTCTTCCTTCAGCTTTGTCAGAGCGTTTCGAACATCCATTATTTCCTCTTGAGAAATGTTGGTACCTGAGAATGTAACCGACATTAATGATTCATCAAACAATTCATCATCTTTACTGGTCTCATATTTTCGCTTAATTAGGAAATCCTTTGCAGCATTAATGGTTACTCTAAGTATCCATGCTTTGCGATGTTCTTCGCTTTCAAAGCTCCTCTCTCTGCGAAAATACCTATAGAACACATCTGCGTAGACATCATCCGCGTCTGTAGGATTCTTCACGTACCTCATTGCAACTCCGAAGACCATATCACTATATGTACGTACTATCATTTCTCCGTTCATAAGTAAGACCTTTCTAAGGGACAAATCGGTGCATTTTTCAAAGATTTTTTTCATTAATCTCTGTATCTTTAAAGCCAATTACGCCAAATTTGTCAAATAATAGACAGATTACTTCAACTATATGAATTAATTCTATGAAACTAAGAACTTTTCTGCAATAAAGTACACACATTTATAACAATTGACGCAAATTTTTCACTTTTAGGACACAAAAACCCATCCCCTCCATTTCTGGATGGGATGGGCTATTTTTTTATTACGCTTATGGGATATTATTTAAAAAGTTGTCTACGTTTGAAAACTCCTTAATCTCATTTTGAGACTCATCAAGGTTTGCAATCTTATTGTTCGAGCCATTAATCAAGTCCAGGTTAATTTCATCAGTCATTTTTCCATCTCTCATATGGAAGATAGTATCATTTTCATGTTGCGCTTTATAGATTTGCCGCTTTTGCTTTATTTCTGTACTAGTTCCGCGAGTTCCCTGAGCCGTTTGGGTTATTTTAACTGCATACTTATTTACCAGCGTTTCATCAACAGCCGCTATCTGATGAACATAAATTGAGGGGCTAGTCTTTCCCGCTTTCATTTCATCCTCTATCCTCTTAGCGCAAGCCTTTTGCTCTGCTGCCTCGCTTCCTTCTTTATAGATACAACCACAAAGTATGCACATCAACTCATATCTTGCCTGCCCATGAGCAAAGCTTTTATGCTGTGGCCCCTTTGCCTCCATATATTTTTCTGCAGCCTTATATACATTATCCAGCTGGAACATCAACATAGTCAGCTTATCCACTGTTTTACGACCGCCAGAAATTGTATTTCCGTTTCTCCAGCTTTCTTCAATCGCATCAAGCCAACCGCCTTCGACTAATCCTTTTTCAAGATTCCCCAGTTCCTGCAATACATTTTTATATTCCCTACTGTTTCCAGTTAATCCAAATTTCTTATTATTCTTCAGAATCTTATGTATGGCAAGAATTTTAGTTAGATTCTCTTTCTCGCTACCAAAAACAATTTTCTTATCTTTCCAGAATGTATACTTGTGAGTATTATATACACGCGTATGAGCATCCTTTAACATTTCCATTTTCGTTTTAGGTGGCTCGTTAGGATTTTTGAATAAAACGTGGTCATCCAAATCCGCATCCAGGTCATTATTTTTTGTAATTGCTAAATCTTCTTCATCATGAGCTATACCTTTTTGTTTTTCATACGTCAAAACATGTGGGAGAATCGAATTCTTATAGAAGGACATAGCATATTTTCCCATATTATCCTGATTCTTTTTTATGCCGTCCTTAACATCATTCATTACTGCACGCGTTAGTTTCATTTCAGCCTCAGTAAAAGCAGCAATTTCTTTTTTTTCAAAATCTTCCTGAATTCTTTTTAGCTCTCCGCCTAACTCTTTAATAATTTTTTCATCACTAAGCTTTAATACATCAGCCATGCGCTTATTCTTTGCCGCCGAAAACGCCTCAAGCTGTGTATCAAAAACACCTAATACTTCAGGGTTATCTGTATTAGTTGCTGCCACCTCTTTTTCTTCTTGAAGCGCCTTTTCCTTTTGCTCTAATGACTTGTATTCCTCGTCATTAAGAAGATTTTGAAGTGTCCTTTTATCAATCTCTATTCTTATATTACCTAAAGCTTCGTCTCTTTCTCTCTCAGCTGTTTTTATCTTAGCCTTGTATTCGGGATAGACGATATCGCAATTCTTATCAAGAATATACTGATATTGATCTTTTGGCATAAATAACTGAAAGTTTTCTGAAATGCTATTTTCATATCCCCTTTTCACGATGGAAAAATCTTTATATGCCTTCCTTTTTTCTACATTTTCTGGGTGCTTCTCATCATCAGCCTGGATAAGTTCCTCGCTAAGCTTTATATAAAGTCCATGAAGCCGTTCAATTTTACTCTCCACAGTTTTTATATAGTTATGGTCATCAAGTAAACTTTCATCAGGATTGTTAAGCGCATCTGCCCATGCCTCTGGATTGTTCCCCTTATACTTTAGTGCAAAATACAAAAGCACTTGTAAAGTTTCTCTGGTAAGCGGCTTATCCATTTGAGCTTGATCTGCAATCAAATTATTAATTGCCGTATTTATTGCATGTATCACTATCAGTTCTTTTTTGCTGAAATCTGGCATATCCTCTTCCTCCCACTACTACATCTTAGGCATTGGCCCATTTGGTATGCGATTTTCTGGAACTATTAAATTATTATGTTCTCCTTTAGCCTCAGATACCTTATTGGCAAGCTCATCAATTGTACCAATATTTCTTCCTCTGCCATTCATAGCTTCGTTGATTGGGGCACTATACTTGTTAAAGAGTCTCTCACCATCTTTGCTAGGGGAACTTATTTGATGAGTATATGTTGATGCCCTTGCTTTTCCAGCTTGTATCTCATCATTGACCCTTTTAAGTCTTGCCCTGGTATCAGCAACATAGCCACCTTCACTGTGAATTTCATTGCAAAGAAGATACATAAGCTCATATCTAGCCTGTCCATGGCCCCAGAATTTCTTTTCTGGTCCTTTAATCTCCATATAGTTTGCAGCGTTATTGTACACGGTATCTAATTGATCTAGCATCTCGGCCTTTAATCTTAACTGTTCAGAAGTGAGCTTTTCTCCACGCTTTTCAGCCAAGACCACATCATACCATCCTTTTTCGATGAGCCCCTTTTTGTATTCATCCAGACTACTAATGACTGCCTTGTACTCATTCGAATCGCTTGAAAAACCAGATTTCTTGTTGTTTTTCAAAATCCTGTGAATACCATTTATCCTATTAAAATGATCGTCCTTACCAAGTCTAAAACTATCCTTGTCTTTTGAGAAATCCCTCTCAACAAGCCTCTTTTCTCGATCCATTGCTGCTTTGTAGCCAGTTATTCCAGAAAAGTCTTTTGCATTAACACCATCTGCAAATCTAATAACCTTCTGCTCCACCTCATTCATTCTTTCGCTAGTCAGAGACTTTTTTAATAGAGACTTCAGTTTAGGCTCCTCTTTCTTAGGTTCTTCCTTCTTAGGCTCCTCATGTTTCGGTTCTTCTTTCTTAAGAGCAGACTCTTCAACCTTATTATCGATTACTTCTTCCTTAGGGGCAGGCTCTTCAACCTTATTATCGATTACTTCTTCCTTAGGTACTTCTGGTTTCACCTCGGCTTTCTCCAAATCCTCTGCCAACTGATTTACATCACGTTCCTGTCCCTTTTTAAGCTTTTGAACTCTATCACTAATATCCTTATCTAAAGCCTGAAGGCGATTCTCTCTCTCTTGCTGTTTTTTGGTCAATTCTGCTTGTAGAGTTTCAGATACTTCATTATTAATCGCTTCATCCAATTCCTTGAATTTATTGTTCACTGAATTTGTGAATGTATCCATGATTTCCTGCTTAGCAGCATCATTTTCTGCATCCTTCTGCTCATAGAATTCCCGTACCAGCTTCGATTCAAGGGTTGCAATTCTCTCTTCAAATTCAGTTATTCCCGTTTCTCGCTGCAACGTACGAGTATCAACCTCTTTTGCCTTCTTTTTATTTGCCGTCTCATCAAGATACTTCATATTTTCTATGAAGCTGTTCTTTTGTTGTATTAGCTCTTTTCGCTCCTCATTCCTTTCAAAATACTCCGCCAACTCCTTGTCATAAATCATTCCCTCGTACTTTTGCAATTTCTTATCTCTATCTACAACTGCATCATCATTAAACTTTTTATACTCAGATTCATGCTTAGCGCAAATAGTGTCTATTATTCTTTGATAATCGCCTTTATATATCAGAGAGCGATACTGTTGAGGAATAGTATTCTCGTATTTTTCTTGCTTGGCAGAAAAATCCAGTACAGTATTAACCGGATTATGATTATAAGCTTCAAAATTAGCTGTATTATTCTTTGCCACCATTTCCTCAAGGCGCTGCTGTAGCTCATTTAACTGGGCAACAGGTCTATAGCTCTCATTTTCATTACTGCTATCGAGAGCTTTTGTCCATTCAATGGTATTATCCTCTTGAAACTTATAAATCTTAAACAAATAATCCTGTAAGTTCTCAGGACTAACATTTTCATCCTCATCCATTTTTTCGGAAACTACATAATAAACTGCCTGCATCTCCATCAATTCATCTGCTGTATATTCATGTGGCATATTGCTACCTCCTCATAAAGATTATTACTCTTCTCCATAAGCAATACCCTTGCAGTTTCAATTTAGTTGCAAAAAAAATGAGGTCCCCTCTGGAACCTCATTAAAAGATTAATCTTCTTCAAGTCTTACACGAATTTCAGCCATCTTTACTAAAAATATATCTTTTGAATCATTCATTCTTACTATAATATTTTTCTGTATCAACTGCCCCCTCTGTCTTGGCCACTATTACTGCTGCAGCCACATCGCCAGTGGTATTTAACATAGTGTTAAACATATCCATGAATGGATAAATCGCCAGTATAAGTCCTATTGCTTCTATTGGTACTCCCAGCGTTGGCAAAACTACGCCAAGACATACCATACTTCCGCCCGGAACCCCCGGCGCCCCAAGTGATAGGAGAATAATTGTGAGCGCAACTCCCATTTTGTCAATGCAGGTCCTAATATTGGTAGGCATTGCTGCATTGCTTGAAGATAGCGAAAAGCTTGTTATCATGCTCTCTCGATCATTCTTATAAAATATAAATGGATTAAGGCGTCCAATTATAAACACAAGCAAACCGTAGACGCAGAGCATTCCGCAAACAGTCAGTAGGTATACTCCAATCATGCTAAGTAACGAATAGAAGGTATCAGCACTAACGCTATTGACTATAAGTGCAATGGAACAAAATACTGCAATTGGAATAAACTGAGCAATAATCGATGTTATGGTAAGAAACAGAGAGCAACAAGCCTCAAAAAAGTCCTGCAGCATTTTTGAATAATCTCCAATCATCCCGACAGCTAGTCCACACAGCACTGCTAGAAAAATAATCTGAAGCGTATTGGATTCCAAAAATGGCTTTAAGAAGTTGTTTGGGACTATATTCACAATAGTATCCAAAAGAGATGTGGCCACCTGTTCTTCAACCTTTACATTTATTTCATCAAAGACTAATTCCTTTGCAAATCCAAAGGTTCCCGGCTGAAGTAGACTCGTTATCCCCATGGCTATAACAACAGCAATTGTTGTGGTCATGGTGTACATCGCCATAATTTTGGCGCCGATTCGCCCTAATTCTTTTATATTATTAAATTGAGAAAAGCAAGAAACTATTGAAAAGAACACAACCGGTGCAATTATAATCTTTAGAGAATTTAAAAAAATAGTTTTAATTGGCGTCAGGACATAATTACACACAACTTTTGTTGCAGACTCTGATACCACTTCCTTCAATAAGAAGCCCAATATCAGCCCCAGGCCAAGAGCCACAACAGTCCTCATCAGCATAGACTTTTCTGCTTGGCCCACAAGAATTCTAATTTGGTTAATTCCATTTTTATATGAGAATTTTAGCTGCTCACCTTGGGACTTAAGGAGTAATGCCCTAATTGCCATTTGAGAATCCTCATCTCCCAAATCCTCAAGATTATCTATTCCCTCGACATTGGAGGCATAGGGATTCAATTCATCTCCCTTTGCCCTTATCAAAATCTCAGTATCACCAAATAATCTCTTAACGCTAATCTTGATATTATCAACGCTAGCAGTGTCCCTTAGTTGTGCAATTATTTCTTCGGAAAGAAGCATTGCCCTTATAATAAGCTTTCTATTCACTTCTTTCGACTTTAGAGTATCCTCTATAAATTCAACAGCATCTGTAATTACGGCAGCTTCATTTGTCGCAAAAGATTTTGTTTGATTAATTAATTTCATATTCTCAAGTCTCCCCTTATGTGACTAGAGCATCATACTAATTGAACCAAGCAACTCCTCAACCTCTTCATCTGTAGGCACCCCATCATAACAAAGGGCATAATCTATCAATTGCTCAAAAGCACTCTTTCGGCTGGCCTCTAATGGGAACAAATCAAATATTGGCTGACGCCAACGACCAAGCATCTCATTTAGCTCTCCAAGCTGAGGTGTAAGAACTTCCTTTTCCTTATTACGTAAAAACTGGGTGAGAGCCGGACTATTACCTGAGCTGGAGAATGCACCTACCAAGTTCTGTTCCTTTAGATATGATGGGAATATAAATGTACAAAGCTCCTGCTTGTCAACAACATTTACTGGAATATTTCCTTCTTTGCACATTACAGAAATCTGTTGATTCAACTCATTATCACTTGTAGCTGCCACAACAAGCTTGCGATCCTGCAAATCAAAAGGCGTAAACTCTCGCTGCTCAAGTAATAAATGGTCAGTCTCCTCAGAAAGCGCTGCTAACTCCATGCTAATTTCTCGTGCTATAACATGAACCCTTGCCCCAAAATCCAAAAGGACATTTACCTTTCTAAGAGCTATACTTCCACCACCAACTACCAAACAATTTGAATCCGTCAAATCTACAAACATTGGAAAATATGCCATATTGCCTCCTCAATAAAAAAACTCCCCTATAATGATATCCTCAGTATATCACAATAGGGGAATTATAATTGTTAAAAAAATTAGTTCTTAAATGAATGAATTGGTGCTGGAATTCTTCCCTGGCGATTTACAAAATCTGCGCAAGAGAACTTATTCACAGGCATAATTGGTGCATAACCGAATAATCCACCAAACTCAACAGTATCGCCAACACCTTTTCCAATAACAGGGATAAGACGAGCTGCTGTTGTCTTTTGGTTTACCATACCAAGAGCCATCTCATCTGCAATCATACCAGCAATTGTTGTTGCAGGAGTGTCACCTGGAATTGCAATCATATCAAGACCTACTGAACAAACGCATGTCATAGCCTCTAGCTTTTCAAGTGTAATAGCACCAGCCTCAACTGAATTAATCATTCCCTGATCCTCTGATACAGGAATGAATGCACCCGAAAGTCCACCAACATAAGAGCTTGCCATTACGCCG
>JAEEGL016445597.1_pt1 | contig 26825 bp, 20 predicted proteins | sample 9134231 | NCBI WGS metagenome assembly JAEEGL01 (sample SAMN16246548, study PRJNA631951) | gut metagenome | biome: gut microbiome; feature: rumen; material: fiber-attached | host: Bos | place: Iran: Karaj | collected 2018-10 | reverse complement strand
TTAATGTCTGTTCCACGATTTAATAAGACATTATAAATTATCGCCTTACTAGTGGAATTAGCACCACTAACTGTAAATGTTAAGGTATTATTATCTCTTGCACGAGCCTCTTCCTTGGTTTCAGGGAAGACATTAGTTAAAGTTATTGTATCAAGGCCTTCTTCTAAGTGCAGTTCAATATTTCCTGCAACCAATAGATTATTAACGTTACCAACTTGATAATAATTAAACCAAGCATAACTTCCACCACCAATAGCGAAAATTACCGCTAGGACAATTAATGATATTATTATAATTTTCTTTTTATTCATATCATTACCTCATTAACTTTGTGTTTCGCTTCTAAAATAAGCTAGTACACTTTTCTTTAAGCCTCTTACGTATGCCTCTTTTTTATTTAATATAAGGTTTAAATCTGTATTACTAGATATATAACCTAATTCACATAAATATGCTTCAACCCCTTGATTATAATTACGATATAAATTTGCAGGATGCTTTGGATTTCTTCCGTCAGAGAATGCTTTAGTACTTATTCCTCCTGTTTCTCTTATGAAATAGTAATATGTTGCATTTTCTGGGATATTGTCGTATGGCGGATATCCTCCATTTATTGCACTTGCTCTTAGTTCATTAATATCTGCTTGCGAATATACACGCATATAAACACCATCTTTTACTTTATGCATAGTATTATTTGAATAATTACACCCAACTTCCTCGACAATATTTTTTGCAATAATACTTGCATAATCATAATTATCATTATATGCAGTATAAATTTCTACACCATTTTGAACTTTATAATTTGAACTATTTAAGTGAATAGATAACATTAATTTAGCCTTCGTCTCATAAGGTATTCCGGTTCTAGATCCTTTACCATAATGTGCTATTTGGTTTTCATCTTCTCTAGTCATTTTCACTTTTAAACCTTCTTCGGTCAAAGCATCATATAATGCCTTGGCATATTCTAATGTATATTTAGATTCATGATAACTTCCATTACTAGCTCCGGTATCAACACCACCATGTCCAGCATCAATTACAACATCATACACATCATTAGGTAATTTTTCTTCTTTAATGTTAATAGTCCAATAATTAATCCCATTAAAAGATAATTCTGGCATTGTAATTAAGTTATTCTTATGATTTTTAGTTATAGTATAATAACTATTATCATGATATTCAGTTTTATTAATTAAATTATAATAATCGTTATTTCCTTTATTTTTTAATAACAATAGATAATCACCAATTTTTAAAGTTTCCAAATCTAATCCCTCATTAATATGCTCTGCTAATGAAAAGTGATCGTTTTTTACAATTGTTTTTATTTCTATTTCTTCTTCATTATTTTTTAATACTAATGTGTATGAATCACTTGTTGGTAATTTACCTTCTAAATTTAAATGTTTACCATAAATAGTATAGTAGTCAATTTCAACTTTTTTTTCATTAATTGTAGTTAATATATCTTCATAAATAAATTTTTGTTTTACTACTTTTCCCAGCATATTTTTAACCGGATTATATAAAATTATTAGTAAAACAATTAATATAATAACAGTAATTAACTTTTTCATTCTTTTTCCACCTCTTCCATAATTTCATAAAATCTTTTAGGAGCATCTACTTCAAAAAACAATTCTTCATTATCTCTCGGATTATTAAATTTAATTTTTGCTGAATGAAGTAGTTGACCAAAATCTTTATCAATTATTTCTTTTCCATATAATGAGTCATTAACAATAGGATAACCAATATAATTCATGTGTACTCTTATTTGATGAGTTCTTCCAGTATCAAGATGACATTCAATTAAAGTATGATTTTTAAATCTTTTTAATACCTTAAAATGCGTTACAGCATTTTTACTATTTATATCAGTTACCATCATTTTTTCTCGATATTTACTATCTCTGCCAATAGGCGCATCGATTGTACCTGTTTCATGGTTTATAACCCCTGATACTAAAGCAAGATACATTCTCTTAACTTTTCTTTCTTTTATCATTTCTGCTAATTTATCATGGGTAATATCGTTTTTAGCAACTAGCATTAAACCACTTGTATCTTTATCAAGGCGATGAACAATTCCAGGTCTTATTTTATCATTTGATAAAGCATATTTCCCCAATAAAGCATTAACTAATGTATTTTCATAATTTCCAGGAGCCGGATGTGTTACCATACCACTTGGTTTATTAATAACTAATAAATCATCATTTTCATAAACTATATCAATAGGAATATCTTGAGGCTTAACATGTATTTCAAAATCTAATTCATCATTTATATCAATTATATCATTTTCACTTATTAAATAATTGCTATTTATTTCTTTGTCATTAACTAATATCTTACCACTTTTAATTAATTTTTGAATCTTACTACGTGATATATTAAGTTTATTAGCAAGATATATATCAATTCTCGTATTAAAACTATCCTCTACAACTATTTCTTGCATACATGCTCCTTTCTTATTGATATAATAATCATTGTAATTATACCAACAACGATAAATATATCTGCAAAATTAAAAACGGGATAATTATAACCAAATATTTTAAAATCTAAAAAGTCTATAACATACCCATATACTAATCGATCATAAAAATTACCAAGTATACCACCAATTATCATTCCATAGACAATGTTTTCCATCGTATCAGTTTTCTCTTTATTCAAAAACTTATGAATAATAAACAGTACTAACACAGTTAATATTAATAACATAATTCTTTGATCTTTTAATATTGACCATGCTGCTCCATCATTATGACAATATGTTAAATAAAAGAAATTTGTAATTACTTTAATACTTTTATTTAATATAAGAAAATGCATAATAAGCTGCTTACTAATTAAATCAGTAAGAAAAAAGAAAAATGCTATAATGTATGTTTTTTTATTCATAGTTTCACCAAATACATTATAACATTTTTTTACATTTTTTTATACCAATTTTTTTATTTTTACAGTTTCTATCTCTAATGGCGCATGACTAATATGATATTCACGCAAATACTCTTCAATAATTTGACTAACTAAGTGAAGTTTTACTAAATCGTTAGGGCCAACTACTAAAACATTATCCCCCTTACGTACAAGGTCATAAACAACACGTGCATCAACTTCACGCATATTATCACAGCCATGACTTCCATGTCTATTAGGATAGGTTCTTCCATAACCCTTCATAAAGTTTGTGTATGCTACTCCAGAATTATCAGTGTAGTATTTATCTTTTTGCCAAGATGCATCGTGAATTCCTTCATCGCCATTATATTGCAACCAATAACGAACAAAATTGGTTGGTGTTAATTGATAATCTGTAAGACGATGTCCTATTTTAAAACATCCAATATCGGTTTGCGTTTCTTTCTTTCCTGTGATTATATGAAATCTTGCAACTTCACGATTATTTTGATAAACACGAAGAATTTGACGTGGTAAATCAATTATTACACAAGTTTTAGTTAATTCTTTAAAATCAGCTTTTACGACATAGCCAATTACTCCATCAACCATTACATGATAGAAATATCCTTCTTCTCCAATTACTGTAACATTTTGATAAGCAGGAAGTGTTGTTATAATACTAGCATACTTATCAGCACCATTATAAAAGTTAGTAGGTTGAACTAAATATCCTATTTTTTTTGCTTGCATTGTTGCATTTGGAACGCTTTCTTCACGAACATATTTTTTATTAATGTAGGCATATTGATTTAAATATACAATTTTATACCAATCACCCTCACACCCTACTATTTCAAAGCGATCAGTAACATCTGCGAAGCCAATAATATCAGCTTTCATTGATGCACCTAAACGTACATTTACATTATTTCCAGTAACCTTTGCTACTAAAACCATATCATTTTGTTGTTGTGAGTAATTTGATCCGCTTACATGATTATTGCTTGCAACTAACATTTCTGGAGCCCTAACCTCTTCCTGTTGTGCATATATTGCTGATTGTGCACTATAATCTAATATATAACTTCTATTATCGGTAGCGTTTGCATCTTTTATTGGTGATAAAAACATACATCCTAATAGAAATGATGCTTTAACTGCTTTCCAATTAATCTCTAAATCTTTTAAATTCATTGTAACAATTCCCCCTTCATTACATCTCGTAAAGATTCGGTAATACTATACAATATATGTCAAAAAATGTCAACAATAACGCTTGTTTCAAATACAGATTATATTATCAAATTACAATAAAAAAGAAGATTCAAATCTTCCGTCGTACTATTCTGTATTTTTTTTACAATTTTATCTATCAAACTTATGATGCGTTTTTAGTCTAAAGCATCTAGCACATGCAACAGTATAAGTGATATTTTTCTCTCCATCAATGGCCACACTATCACCTTCAGTTTGTACTTTTCCATCAACTAATCTAACATTAAACATTGCTTTATGACCACATTCACAAATTGTTTTAATTTCAGTAAGTTCATGGGCAATATCAAGTAGTCTTCGTGCTCCTGGAAAACTATTTCCCATAAAATCAGTACGAAGTCCAAAGCACATGATAGATATATTAAGATCAACTACAGCATCCATTAATTGATTTACTTGCTTTTCTGACAAAAACTGTGCTTCATCAACAATAATTAAATCTACATTTGTATAATTTTCTACAATAACATCATAAATATTGACTTTTGATTCAATCAAATAATCTACTTTTCTCCTAGCGCCTATTCTTGAAACTATTTTATCATCACCTTTTGTATCAACTTTAGGTTTCATTATAATTGGTTTCATTCCTTGTTCTTCATAGTTATATGCACACTGTAATATTCTTGTTGTTTTCCCACTATTCATTGCTCCATAAAAGAAATATAGTTTTGCCATATCTACCATCCTTAATTTAAGGATATCAATAAATATCTTTTTTTTAAATATAATTTACAATATTTAACTAATTAATTTTTATATAAACTTGTATTATCAATTAATAAGTTTTCTTTATTATATTTTTTTAAGCCTTTAATTACATCTTCACAATAATTATTAAAAATAGATATTAAAATGTTATTTTCTTTTGATAAAAAACATATAGAATATTTGTTTATTATAATATATGATACATTATTCCAGTTAAGAAATATACTCTTATAATTATCGTTATACTGAATACCATCTTTATTAAAATCAATCTTTTTTGTATCATGATTATTTAAAAAGTAGTTAATACTTTTTTTCACTCTAACAAAATAAATAATAGAAAATAAAAGTATAAAAGATAGTATTGTTATTAGCGCAATATAAAGTATTTCATTAAAATATAAATATATTTTAATGGATAAAAGAAGACTAATTAAAACAATTGACATTACTAATAATAAAAATTTAGTTATACGATATGCTTTTCTTTTTGGTCTTCGTTTAAAATCTCTAAATCTAAAGGCAACATATAAAAATTCGTCATAGTAAGATTTAGGGCCACATTTTTTTATCTCAATTGTCATAATCACTTCCTAATCATATTCTAATACAATAGCATAAAAATATCAATTACTTATTAAAAAATCATTACTAAATTAATTAATACTGCTTTTTCTTTGGAATTATATTCTACAATATTATCTCATTTTCGAAAGATAATACCTTGTTTACTATTAAAATGATATCCAACACTAATTATCATATCCAGGCTGTAATAATTTATTATGTGTGTTTGTTTTATCTTCAATTGCACCATGTTTAGTTACAAACGCAAAATTTGCGACAGTTGAATATCCATTTTCCCAATTAGCTCATTAAGTAAAATTAGAATGAATATTTTTTAAAATTTTTTTATATCTTATATTGTCAGCGTGTATTATTTATTCTAAGAAAAAAGAACATTACTGTTCTTTTATTTACAAATCTTTAATATATTCATATACCTCATTAACTGTTTTATTAAAATTATCAAAATCAACATTAAACCAAGTAGTATTCATCTGATGATTGAAGAAAGTATATTGTCTTTTAGCAAAATTACGAGAATTTTTTTTAATCAGATTAAGACTTTCATCTAAAGTAATATCACCATCAAAATATTTGTATAATTCTTTATAGCCAATACCTGTCATAATCGCTTTACTGTATATTTTATTCTGATATAAATTCTTTACTTCATCAATTAGTCCTTCTTTAACCATTTTGTCAACTCTATCATCAATTATTTGATAAAGTTTTTCTCTATCAGTTGTTAAACCAATAACAATAATGTCATACAATGGTTTCATTATTTCACTACTATTAATAGTATTATTTTTTATTTTATTTAGTTCTCTTACTAATCTTTTACGATTATTTATATGAATATCTGTTTCATGATGTTTTTTTATTTCATTTAAAATATCTTCATTAGATAATTCAGTAAATTCTGAATGAAATTCTTCACTAACTAATTTGTAGTCATATAGTGCTGCTTTTATATATAAGCCACTTCCTCCTACAAAGATAGGAGTATGTTCTCTTCTTTTTATCTCATCAATTTTTTCTCTAGCATCAACTTGATAATTATATATTGTATAATTATCATATACATTACAAATATCAAATAAATGATGTGGTATTCCTTCTTTTTCGTTTTCTCTTATTTTTGCAGTACCTATATCAAGTCCTTTATATACTTGCATGCTATCAGCATTTATTATTTCACCATTTATTCTTTTTGCAAGTTCAACACTTAATTTTGTTTTACCAACACCTGTTGGCCCAGTTATAACAATAATTTTTTTCATTAATCTAACGCCCTCTTAAACATTTTTTCTAAATCATATTTCGAATAACTTATAATTGTTGGTCTTCCGTGGGGACAAGTATATGGATTATCAGTTTGAATTAATTTATTTAATAAATATGTCATATCCTGAAGTGTTATAGCATCATTCCCTTTAATACTCATCTTACAAGCCATTGTCATACTAACTCGATCCGAAAATTTAAGTTCAGAAAAGTCTTCTTCAGTAATAATAATATCAATTATTTTTCTAATAGCCTCATCAAGAGCATAATCGGGAAGCCAAACTGGATGAGCACGAATGACAATAGTGTTAACACCAAATTCTTCATAGACAAACCCTAATCTATCTAGAATATCAAAATGTTTTTTTAGAATAATATATTCATTATTGGGTAATTCTATTGTAATAGGAACTAATAAATCTATGATATTTTTAGAATGACTGAGAATTGCTTTATAACATTTTTCATAATTAATTCTTTCAGCAGCTGCATGTTGATCAATAATATAGATACCATCTTCATTTTCACCAATAATATATGTTCCATGGCAAGCTCCAATTGGTTTTATGGGTTTTATTTTAACTTCATGTACAGGAATCAACTCTTCTCTTTCATCAAAATTTTCCTTTGGTTTTTCAGTAATATTGGTGTTTAAATATACTTCATTATCATCATGAACTTCAAAATCCAACTTTACCTCTTGAATATTTGGCGCTATATATTCAGGTTTAATTTCTTCTTTTTCAATCTTCTCTAATACAAAATCAGTATTATCAAAGCCTTCCTGAATTAAAAGGGTTTCTTTCAACTTTTTAGTTATAGTTTTAGTAATTAATTCTTTTAAATCTTCAATTTTTGAAAATTTAACATCCATTTTTGTAGGATGAACATTAACATCAACTAAGTATGGATCAGTGATAATATTTAATACAGTTATTGGATATTTATCTTGAGCCATAAAAGTATGATAGCATTCATGAATAGTTTTAATAATCTCATAATTTTTAATAACACGATTATTAATTAAAATAGTTATATTATTACGGCTACTACGATTAATTTCAGGATATGTTGTATAACCAATAATATGAAAATCATCATTTTCACCATCTATTTCCAACATTTTTTTTGTTACTGATAAACCATAGATAGCATTAATAACTTTTAAAAGATTACCACTACCATCGGTACTTAATAATTCTTTATCATTATTAATTAAAGTAAATTTAATATTAGGATATGCCAAAGCCATTTTATTAACATATTCCGTAATATTAGCAAGTTCAGTATACAAACTCTTTAAATATTTTAATCTTACTGGTGTATTATAAAATAGATTACTAACGCTTATCATAGTTCCTTGCCTAACATCAGAACTATCAACGCTCTCTATTTTACCACCATTAATTTTAACTGTTGTTCCTACTTCACCATTACTGGTTTTTAATGTTACTTTTGAGACACTGGCGATTGAAGGTAATGCCTCACCTCTAAAGCCAAGACTAGCGATATTAAATAGTTCATTAATATTATGAAGTTTACTGGTTGCATGACGAGAAAAACACATAACCGCATCATCTTTATCCATACCAATACCATTATCAATAACAGTAATCTCTTTAATTCCACTATCTATAAGTTCTATTCTAATTTCACTAGCTTTAGCATCAATTGAATTTTCAACTAATTCTTTTACAACATTCATTGTTTTTTCAACAACTTCTCCTGCTGCAATTTTATTTGATAAATCTTCATTCATTATTTCTATTTTACTCATACTTCACCACGTATTAATTATAACAAAAATAGTATAGTTAGACTATACTAATTTTTTTACTTTATCATCACTTTTCTTTAATAAGTCAACAATTCTATAAATATCAAAGTCATCAAATACTGAAACATTATAATTAACATATCCTAATCTCTTTAAACGTTTGATAGTGATTATAATCATTGATATATATTCATGAATATGGCTATTATTAAAATCATATTCATACTCTCTATAAGCTAAATCAAATAAACTCATGGTATAAAGAAAACCTATATAATATCCTGTTTCCATATCATTTACCTTAATTTTTTCTACAAGTTTATCAATATCATAAATTGATAAATGTGTTAATGGATAGATATTTTTTTCTAAGTTAGATAAAGACTTTTTACTTTCACTTTTAATATAACTTAATATATCAATATCTGTATTATGTGGATAATATGCTTCAAGTAATACTTCATCGGGAGATGTTTCCATTGGTTGACGGAAAGTATTCATTTCTTTTAATTTTTTTAATAACTTAGCAAATTTTCGATTCGCTATTCCCTTTCCATAAATTTGATAATACTTGCCTAATTCACCAAGAGTAATAACATCACCATGCTCAATAAAACACTTCTCTAATTGAGAATATTCAGATAGAGAATTTAATTCAAAAAATAGATTACTTGTTCGACCAAATGCACGAGTAATAATAAATTCATTATTTTCAGAAATTGCAACTAAATCATTTCCCTTAATACTTACTATATATTTATTACCATCAGCATCAATTAAAGGACTTTCATATACAAAATGATCAATAATATATTCACGGCTTTCATTAAAAGTTATGAAAACTTTCCTATTATCATTTGCATAATAAAATATTTTTCTATGTTTTTTACCTGGCAACAATTTGCTTTTTTTTTTTATAATTGGGAAATAAGTATTTGTGATAATTTCTCTTCCATACCATTCACCACTTTTATCTTGAATCAATTCATATATAATATCTTGAATATATGGTATTTGAAATTTAATTTTATTTGCAAGATCTGTAAAAAGAGCATTTAATGCATCTTTATTGCCTGTTCCTGTACAAAAATATGTTTCTATAATTTGCTTTGAATCATTATCTAGTGAATTAAACCACTCTAAAAACTCCTTACTTGAAGTATCTAATATTTGTTCATTTGTATCGACATGTAACTTAATTTGATTCACATCACTCAATAAAAACAATTTTCCTTTACAATATTTGTTCATTTCTCTTTACCTTAATTTTCCTTTCTTTTTTTAATCTATCAATAATTGCATCATATAAATCATTTATTTCTTTTATATAGTTTTTATTTATTTGATAACAATCATCATATAAAAATGTATCACACATATAGGCAAGTTCATCCATTTGAGCGAGATGCGCATATCTATTCTCATTAATACGAGTAATAATATCATCTAGGGTTATTTCAATTTCATTATCATATAAAGTATTAATACCTTTTGTCTCACAATAATGAACTAAGGCATTTACCATCTTAAAATAATCTTCATTAATTTCATAAAATGGTAATCCATATTCATTTAATATCGCAGTAGCAATTCTACTCGATTTAACAATTATCATATATTTTTCTAATTCTCTCTGCAATAAATCTTTTAAATCTTCAATACTATATTTATCAAAGATATTTTGATATTTTTTCTTTACTGTGCCTTTAAACATATTACCTCTTCTAATAATTTAATTTTAGCATAGATTATCTAAAAAAGAAATTTTTAATGTAAAGAAAAGACTATTTTTCATAGTCTTTGTTCCATTAATCAATATGCTTGATTCTTTCCATAATTCTTTCTTTACCTAGTAATTTTAATATTTCATAAAGATCTGGTGTTTGACTTTTACTTGTTATACTAACACGAATAACTGTGGCGATATCAGATACATTTCCTTTATAATTATCAGGATTCTTTTTATAGTCTTTGATATTAGAAGCATAACCTAGTTCATCACACATCATTTTAACTTTATTAAACCAAGTTTCTTTATCATCATTAATATTATAATATTTTGTAAAGTAAGTATTTAAAATGTTTTTTATCTCATCTTTATCCGTAATTTTTTGATATTCATAATTTAAATTATTATATAATTCATCATACATATACCAAATACCACCACGAATATCACTGAAACTAGAGTAATCTTTACGTGGTTTTTCTACTTCTCTTTCAATATTTAGAATATCTTTTGTATAATCAGGATATTTAATCATCAAATCATATAATTCTTTATCATATTCTTGCATCCAAGGAAGAGCTGCATTATATAGTTCTTCAGCACTCATTCGACTAATATAATTTTTGGTAATGTTAAAGAGTTTTTCAACATCAAACAATGATCCACTTTCACTCATTTTTGCAAAATCCATTTTAAAGTCTTCAAGCTTTCCATTTGGATTATTTAAAAACCATTCCTCAAAATTAGAGTTAGCAATAGTCATTAAATACAATTTTGTTGCTTCTGGTGGTATTCCCTTTTCATGATAAAAACTAACACTTGCTTCTGGATCTTTTCTTTTAGAAAGTTTTCTTCTAACACCACTTTCATCAATCTTTAATACAAGTCCTAAATGCGCATAACGAGGTTCCTTAAAACCTAATAATTTAAATAATTCGTGATGAATAGGATAACTTGGTATCCATTCTTCTCCACGCATAACAGTTGTTGTATGCATTAAGTGATCATCAACAGCATGAGCAAAATGATATGTTGGTAAGCGATCATTTGATTTAATAATGACAATATCCATGTCATTTTCGGGGAATTCAATCCGACCACGCATACGATCATCTAAAGCAATTTTATTATCAAAATTACCTTGTGATTTTAAACGAACAACATATTTTTCACCATTTTTTATTCTTGCAATTGCTTCACTAGTTTCCATACAGCGACATTTTGCATAACTTCCATAATAACCTATTCTTTCTTTATTTAATTCTTGAATTTCACGGGTTTCATCAAGTTCTTCTTTCGTACAAAAGCATGGATATGCAAGACCTTTTTCTACTAAAGATTTAGCATAAACATGATATATATTTTTTCTTTTACTTTGAATATATGGTCCATAATTACCTATTTCTTCATCTTCATTAATCATTCCTTCATCAGGAATAATATTAAATGTCTTTAAATCATTTAGAATTCCAGTAATACCATTTTCGACTGTTCTTTCCGTATCTGTATCTTCAATTCGTAAATAGAAAATACCTCCTGTATCACGCGCCGCCTTACAATCTTGAAATGCTGAAAGTAAACTACCCATATGCACAAATCCCGTAGGACTAGGCGCAAAACGAGTTACCTCGGCATCTGATGATAAATTTCTTTCTGGATATCTCTTTTCCATATCCTCAACTGTTTCTGTAACATCTGGAAACATAATTTCTGCAAGCATTTTTAAATCATTCATAAATCCTCCTTTAAAAATAAAAATTCTATTACATAGGAGCGAATTACGCGGTACCATCCTATTTAATAGAATTCTATTATCTTTTTATCTTAACGCGATTAACGTTTAAGTTCCAAAGTTTCTTCTAATAACCTCATTATGATTTTCCATCAACCAATCACTTTCTATAAATAATAATTACTATACTCTTCTTCTTCATCACTTATGTCAACAATATAATACTAATATTTTTTTGTTTTGTCAATTAGTTTTCTTGACTAATCAATGTTAATTTGTATTTATTTATTAAAATAACTTCTATTTGCTTCTACCACCAAAATATTGAGGGCACATTTTTTTAAGCATATCTGTCAACAATACTTCATGATAGTATAAGCCTTCTGTTTCATTATATGTAACATTTTTTTCATAAAACCCATCGCGATAGTTTAAAACAAATCCTAAATTTGAATAATCTTCAGCGGTAACTAATTGTATATTGGCAAATTGATTGCTTACAAATCCCACTTGAAAAAAATGTCCTTTATATTTAGAAAATAGTTCATCTCGACCATATTCTTCTATTTCACCAAAAAAACTTTCTGTCAAATAGAATCCATTATCATAAATAGAATTTTCTGATAAAGGTTCTCTTGATATTAGTTTTATCCTACCTTTTCCACAATTAATTATATAGTACTTATTTCCGTTATATATAACAAATTCAAGCTGTGCTGTATAGCGATACAAGTCCTTTTTAGTAAATTCCATCAAATTATCCTTCATTCGTTCCTCCTTTATTTATCCAATGTATTGTTCCTTCTTCATTAATAATGGCAACGAGTTCATATCCTTTTTCAGTTACACGATAAACATATCCATTATTAATCGGAGCATAACCACGCGTTGCTTTACCATTTTCATCATTATGCCATGTTGTAAATTCGTGAGCTCCTATATTACCAATTTTGTTTTGCGTAATAAGATTTGCTAAATCTGGATTGGTTGGACTATTATACTCTACATCAGTATTCATTATTACGTCACCTCGCGGTGCCATTCCTGCAGTCTCTGCAACTTGAGCAACCAGTTCAGATCGTTGCCTAATAGCTTCAAGATATGCATCCTGTGAGAAAGAAGACTTAGGTTTTCCGGTTTTTTCATCAATGACCACATCACCACTATCATTGGTCTGTGGCTTTATTTCTACTGCTGATGAAAAACGCAAATGAGTTGCTGCTGCCGCACCCTCTAATGCTTCTCCTACAACATAATACATCTCAAATGTACTTCCACCATCAGATGTAAATGTTTGACCATCATAATCTAATCCATATAGGTTAAATAGCATATTAGCAAGATTTGGATCAACTACTAGCTCTTGATTTGGACCAACACCTTGTGCTGTATTTGGAATTGGGATAAAGGCAGATATATCATCATATAATCCAATGTCACCGCCTAATGATATCGTCGCTCCTTCGGAATAATAAGGCAAGCCTATAGCCTCTTTAGTGAGAACTTTTCCTATCCTCGTTCCTTCTCGTATATGACCATTAAGTTCTGCCCCTTTTTCACCATCTAAGTAAACATATCTTTTAAGTAATATGCGTTCAACTTTTAATTTTGTTTCAAATTCTTCTTGTGTATACTTATACGACGGAGTTGTTGATAAGCGAATATATTCACCTGGAGAAATTCCAACTTCTGCGCATGCCTGTTCTATTAAATCATATGAAGCCATATAACCAAAATAATCTGCAACTAGCAATCTCTCGTATTCTTGATTCATTTGTAATACTTCCGCTTCAAGATTTTGAGATGTTAAACCTTCTCTGCTTATAGCGATTTCTTGACCATATTTTGTTCTCACTTTGTATACGCCATTTTCTTCGGCAACAACTTCAGCACCAATTGATTTCAATCTTGCATTAGTTGAGTTAATTAAATCCTGTTTATCAATTCGACCTACTAATTCCATAAATGGATCAGCATATGACTCACCTAATAGTGTATCAATATTTAAAAGTCTATTGGTAAAACGGTTGTTTTCACATAAAAATCTAAAGAAGCCAGCTTTATCAAAAGTTCCATTTTGATTATAAAATTGCATAAGTTCGGCCTGTGAATATGTGGCATTATATCCATCGATATTATTTTGACCTTTGTAATTAAATGTCGCAGTATCATAATAATTTTGACCACGCATTCCTGCACCTAAAAAGTTAATAAATGGTGTAGATAAAAATGTCATATAAGCAGTTTGAATTGTCTCGGTTGTAAATTCATCCAACGTTGGAAGTCCATCACCGAAAATTGCCTCTATTCCATAATCGACAACATTTTCAAATAATTCTTCGTTAACTTCACCTATAGCATCAGATAACATTGTTGCTAAGAAATAGCCAGCTTTAGTTTTAGGTGTTCCAAATATACTAAGCATCTCTCCGGCATGTTCACTATATCCATGAATACGTCCTAAGAATTTTTCAGATAATACAGCGGCAAGTCCTATACAACATGACTCAGCAAAGGTTGCAAAATTGTTATCCTTTCCTGATTGCAAATATTGTTCCCTTGTATTTCCAGATACCGAAAGGAATGTCCATGCACTCATAAGTGCTGGATTAGCAACTGATAGGGCTAGTGGTATTACCATATTTCCTACACTACTTCCTAAATTATAGTCTAATGCTAAGATATCATCACCTGCACCACCTAGTCTACTATCTAAATTAGATAATGTCTCTATATATGATTGATTGTCTTTTCGACTATCTAAATTACAATACATCATATAATCTTGATGAGATAACTTTCCTTTATTATACAATATTTCATATAGTTTCGTATCTTTGGCTTGATAATTTAAATATTGTTCTTCAGTTAATTCAATTACTCCACCATTATATTTTATTTCATACTTTGGAGTGCTAATATTTCCTTCCTCACCTGATGTTGTTAATTGCTCGACAACTGGAAAATCTGTACTTAAATAATATAAAACTTCCTCATGTCTAGCATTATTTTCATCCAAGTATGCAGTATATAAACTTTTATCTTCACTGAGCATACTCATTATATACATATTTTGATAGTTATCAGCAGTCATTTTTCCATCAGCTGCAAGAAAATTACATACACCTTCCATTGATCCATATATTCCTTGTCCTAGTCCTAAAGCTGCCATTAGTGGCACACCAACTAATGCTGTATGAATATCATCCTGTGTTTCTTCATTAACACCTAATAGATCCATAGCTGCATTAGCAATTAGACCTGGAATAGTAGTATTTCGATCAGAATTTGTTGCCTTATCAATAATTTCAATCGCTCTTTCTTCACCTATCTTAGAATTTACAAAGTCATCAAAAAGTTCCAACGGCTCATTCGTTTTATGCACTCTTATATCACGCTGTTTAAATTGATATAAATCACCATCCATCATGTACATGCCTAAGCCTTCATTTAGCGTAAATGAGCATAATTTAATTTTCATACCATTAGCATTCGTTGCATATACATCATATCCATTATCACTTTTTGTATATTCATAATGACTATTTTCAGGTGCACCAAATACTTTTTTTAATTCTCCTGAATTAACAAAACTTTCAAATTCTTCAGAGCCACACTTTAATGCTAAATTGTTCGTACTGTCAATAAATATATCAACATTACTATTACCATCTAAATTATAATATCTTCCATAATTAATACCATTGCTACCATCACCCTTATATTCTAATCTATTTACAGCTACATCTCCAACAAAAGAATAAATTGTAGTATTTAAATCTTTATCATAAAAATCATACATCTTAGCAAGATAATTTTGCTGCCATGGCTCAAGATAATCCCAACCATCAACATCACTTGCATCATTCAATTGTTCGTTCGTAACATCAGATGTATCTAATGCTTGAGCAACAGCATATTTGAAGTTTTTCTTAGCATTATTTACTAACATTGTATCATTTATTAACGAATTATATGTACTTGAAGCAAAATCAGTAAATATTAAATCTGCTTTTCTTTGTCTTGCATATTGAGTTATTAATTCATCAGTATTATTTAACGGATCTATTCCTAGGTTTTCACAATATATATTAACTAACCTTCGAACACCTTCTTCACCATATTTATCATAGATACCTGCGAAAAAAGTATTATTAAATGTTTCATTAAAAATGTTTTCGGTATTATTTTCATACGTCTGAAGCACTTCACTATCGAAGCCAAATTCTTTTAATGAATTAAACCATGCTGTATTTATAAATTCACCACCGTAATCAATTCCAGATGATAAAAATGTTTGATTGAAATCAAGCGTAGTAGTAAATCTTGTTATTATACCAATATCATTTATAAAATCGATACCATCATACATCGTACTTTGCCCAAACAAAGAATGATCTCCCGATATATATGTTAAATAATTTCGATATTTAGTGATATTTTCTGCTGGTTTATCACTTATTTTAAATAAATTTGAAGCCTCTCTTAATTGATTAAATCCTCTTTCGTATACAATTCTATTTCCAAAGACATCTCTTTCAAAAATATCCGCAATTGAATCAATATCTCCAGCTTCTGCGTAAGATATCAATAATAACGATTTATCATATGCTGTGCTTTCTTCATTTGCCCATGATATTGCGGAAATTCCATAATCATCTATTTTTCCATTTACTTCATCTATTTTGTTAAAGCCATAATGACTTAATATTTTTTGAGCACACATATTTTTATATTCATCAAGTGGCATATCCCCACCATTTGCTGAATATTGCGACTCCACAATAATATCTAATACTGCTGGAATGGTTTTATTTAGAAACACTTGCTTTTGCATTTCCATTTTAACTCTAAAATCATCCATTATTATATCGTAAAATTGTTCAAAATACTCATCTGAATTTTCAATTAATTCAATACATTCTTCTGGAGTTAAATTTTCAAAAGTCATCATTGTCATCATTCTTTCCTGCTCATTAATTTGACTCTTTGTGCTGGTATGATATTGTTCTAGACTTCCCCACAACTCATTGCATATTGATTCTAATTCTGCATAATCTTTCTCATCTTTTGATAAGTACATTGAAACACAATTGCCTATAACTCCTGCAAAAGATGTTAGATAGCTTTCTAATGCACTAAACATAATTCCAGATGTATCACCCAAATTATTATAATAATTTCTTAATTTTTCTGTTATATATGTTCTTGACATGTAATTATTATAATCTCCTAATTTACTTGCACTTTGATTATAAAGATTCATTATCTGATAGGCATTATATATGTTAAGCGATATCATTGACGATTGGTTATTATTCCTAGGAGCATTTCTATTGCCACCACTTCTAGGTGATTGAGGTTGCGTAGCACCACCAGTTCCACCATAGCTTTGTTGAAAAGTACTTTCTTCTGTAATTGTTCCTACACTTTCAAAACTACTAACTACTTGACCAATAGTGTTATTGCCATTTAAGATACATAAATCCTCATCATTAGCTTTAATGACATATTCCCCGTTGACCAATTCATACGTAATTTCGTATCCCGTTCCAACTTTATTTTGAATATATGAAACAACATCTTCAATATTATCTTCACTAATTCTTTGATTCATGATTTCTTCACTAAAATTAAATTCATCTAAGATATTTGTCTCATCCATTGCTACATTCTCACCTATCCTCACAACTATCTATACTATATTAATTATATCAAACCGGAAAAAAATAAACAAGATAAAATAGCAATTAAGCAACACTATATAAATGGAAATATTAAGTGTCCGCACACTCAATCACCTAAAATGTAAGTTGTTTATTGATTTAATCATTTTTCAGCTGTTATAGTCAAATATTGCACGTTGATAGCTATTTATCCAATCTTCTATAAATTGTATATGCTTTGCTTTAATTGTTGATATGTCTATTCATTTAAGAATCCATCTTTTTATTCGTCTATTATTGTTTTTTATATGTTCTACTAATCATATATCTTTATCTAATTTTAATTCTGGTCCTTTTACTGTCATTTCATATCTATATTTATCTTCTCACTTATATACTCTAACAGTCATTAATCCTTGTTTTATTTCTCTTCTTATTGTTCTTTTACTTTTATGTAATAATACTGCTATTCCATTTTTATTCTCGTGATTTTGATTATACCAGGTCTCAATCATTGTTCTTTCTGCATAAGTTAGATGTTATATTTTCTTTGTCATAATTATAAAGACACATAGTTTATTACCTCCAATATAAGTCTCGTCACTTACATTGTATCATAGGTAATTCTATGTGTCTTTTTTTATGTCCTTTTCGGATACTTAATTTTCAATTTATAATAGTATTTTTACATTATTTTATATCCAGTGTTATTTTCAATTTGCTCACTACAGTCTCGCATATAGCCCAACATTCTATCTTCATGCAACTGGCCTTCAAAGGCAGATATATGTCGTAATTGTTCCTCATTATTATGTATAGCACTTTTTGCTAACTCATAAACTGATATATCACTTATTTTAAATGTTGCAATGTTTTGTTTTTCATAATATGTTTGATATCTTAATGCATTTATTCCGAAATATACTTGCATTGGAGAGCCTTGTAATAATTTTTTGACTGCTGCTATAAACTTAGAATTTATATTTAAATCAGGCCTTTTTAAATGGTTTCTATAAAGTGCTGAAAAAACAACTGAATAATTAATAGGGGTAGGACTATCATCCATTTTAAAAGTATCGCCAAATTCTCCGGTTAAAAAATACTCAAGTCTATCATTACTAAGATAATACATTAGCCTTTGATCAACTGCATAATTTGCTTTATCAGATGCACTTAAATTTCTATAATTATTATATTTTTCTATCATATCACTCATAATTCTATCACTTACTTTCTCTCTTTTTTTCTACTAATCTTGTCAACACATCTCTAATTTCTGATATACCACCACGGCCATAGATATTACTTATATCCATTTTTCCATCTGTTACCGCTTCAAAACCTCCTGACGATGTTGCACCTCCTGGTGTAAATTGACTATTTGCACCATCTACTATGTTATTTGAAACATTATTTTGTGTTATTTCAACATTCCCTGTTACCATAACAAGATCAGTTCCGTAACTTCCAGCAGGTACACCAATTATTTCGCATATAAAATCAGAAAATTGAATATCAGACATAGAAGAAAGATCTCTATGGCTAGCATCTAATTTTGTTACTAATGCATCAATTGATAACACCCATTGTCCCGTAGGATATCCAATCCTTAAAGGCTTATCAGCTTTATCTTTTTCAGCATATTTATTAAGCGACCAATTAGTTTGAAAAACAACAACATTATCTCCACCACTATCAACGCTTCCGGTTTCTAAATCATAATGGATATTTAAAGTTTCATGCCATGTATTCATTAAAGCATCTGGCATTTGTTCAACTACATCAGAAGTATCAACACCTCTATCCATTGTCATAATTAAGAATTCTGGATTCATTCCGTATTCTGTATACATTTGTTCATTTTGTGCAAGTACTCTAACTAAATTGTCACTTACAGTACTCATTGCCTTATCTCGTATCATAGTAGCATTAGCAATTACATGTGTATATGGAATTGTTACTGTCTTATCTCCCTGTTCTACCATTATTTCGTCAACGACAATCTTTCCATCCGCGTCAACATGATACTTACTTACCCCTTTAAACTTACCACTAGTACCGGTATAATTACTTTTAGTATTACTATATACAACATTATCTATTTCACAAGCAAATTGTGTTTCTACATATGATAGTATATGTATTTCCATACCAGGTGTATAATATGGAAAACTTCTTATTAATTCTATTGTCTGTTGTTGTAAATCAGCCATTGCATGCCCATATATATTATCCCCCATTACACTTTGTGCTCTATTATAGGAGCTTCTATATTTATTATCAAAAATTGCCTGTTTTTGCTCAATAGTTAAATCACCAGATGATACAGTTGCCGTTGTTCCATCCAAATAAGTGAAAGTATATGATTTTGTTTTTGGATCATATTTAATTCCATTTATTGTTCCTCTTTGTGGAACACTTTCCCAAGCATCAGCTGAAGTTAGTTCTGCACTTAACATTGCTTCTTCTAACATCTGTCGTATGTCAGTACTCATTTGATTTCGTATAGCTTCGATTTTTTGTGTTCTTGTATTATTTTCTAATGTTTGAATATTTAATAATGTCATATTGCCAAGAAAATTGTCACTAAATCTATTGTTTTCAGATAAAAATATAAAGAATGCTTTTTGATCCAAGTTTCCATTAGCATCTACAAATCTATTAATTTCAGCAGCTGAGTATGTTGCATATAATCCATCATTAAGTTTGACTTTTTGTGGGACATTTACTCCTGCTTTTTGAAAAGCTCCTCCCATAAAATTAATAAGTGGTGTTGATAAAAACGTCATATATGCCGTTTGCCAACTTTCTTGCACAAATTCATCCAATGTTGGTAAATCTCTACCATACACTGCGTCTACGGCATATCCCAAAGCATTTTCAACTAATTCATCTTTCATTTCATTAACTTGATTAGAGAACATTGTAGCAGCGAAACGTAATAATTTCGTTCCCATTCCAACTTTCTCACCACCATTAAATAATTTACTAAACATCTTTAACGGTTTATCGGCTGTATCACTAATTCCCGTTAAACCTCCTAATAACTTATCAGAGCCTATGGCTATTAGACCTTTTAATGCACCAATTTGAAATGCAGTTGCTCTATCAACACCTTCCCACATCAAATGTTCAGTTTCATTTCCAGCAGTTGACATTCCAGTCCACAATAAGCTTGCCAGTTGGCCATATACAGGTACAAAGGCAGATAAAATCATTGGAATTGTCATATTACCCGTACTGCTACCTAAATTATATGTTATCGCTGTCCACTCATATTCGCTATTTTGTAGTTCACTTTGTAAATAGCTAGCATAATAATCTCTAGTATCCATTTTTCCATCCGCATAAACAAATCTTTTTACACCACGAATGGAATCAAATAATCCGTCACCAAAACCAACACCAAATGATTCAGCACCTCTTCCGAAGTCACCTAAATCAACACCTATAATTTTACCATCAAGAATACCTTGAGCTGTATTTATTGCACTTGCATGTCCCTCAGAATCAGCGATTAAATTATTATATCCACCATTTACTAGCCTTGTTGCATAATCCGGATTTATCTTATAAATTTTTGCAAGAGCTTTCTGTTCTTGTTCTGATAAAATATCCCAACGTGTTCCATGTTTAATTACACCATCACCAGTTTCGTAATCTGTAATGCAATAATAATCAATACCTCCAATATTAGTTAAGTCATCATAATAAAGATTTTTTACAATCTCCATATCTTCTTCTGTTACATCATCAACATTTAACTGTTCTGCAGCTGACATCTCAAAATTATTTTTTACTGCGTCAATTCTTAATTTTTTATTGCAAAGTTCTCCAAGGGCATTTGCAAAAGGTACATATAAATTATCATCATTAAAAAAATCTACTAACTGAAATTGATTAATCATACGCATGCCATTCCGATCTGTATGAGTTGCAAACACTCTATCTAATTGATCAGAAACAAGTTCATCGGAAGATTTAGAAGTATTACCATATATGTAATTTACAACTGTTTGATCTTGAAATGAGTTACTATAATATGTTCTTAATAAATTATAATAATTATAAACACCATTTTCATGCGCATACTCTTCATGGAAAATATCCTTATCAAAAGTTTGCGAATAAACTTCATATCGATAAAAATCGTCAGCATTATTTATACCTAGTGCACTTAATTCAGCGATATAGGAAGGGTTATTTTCTAATAATGAATCATATGTAAGTCGACATTGCTCTTTAATTTCAGCAACAGATGTATACCTATCACTTTCATCCTCTTCAGTATAACGATTTGGATTATTTGGATCAAAATCTCTATTCATCCATTTTAAAACGACTTCATCAGGTAATGAATCCGCCCAATGTAAGCATGAATAATAGGTATTATTTGAATCAGAATAAGTTCTACCACTGGTAATTGAAGCTTGTCTGTAAAGTGTTGATAGAAAAAAACTACTCTCATTTAAATCAGCATATGAGTGATATTTTAAATTATCAGTTTCTCTTGTAATATAATCAACAACCTCTTTTACTGTCATATTTGTATAATCAGTTGTATATAGCCTTTTAACATTTGCCAAATATTCAAATGCCCCGCAGCAAATATTGTTAATTGGATTATCTTCATATAATTCAGTATCTACGATTTTCTCCGGATGAAAAGTTGTTTCAAGAGCACGCGTAAAAGCATTACCACTAAAAGTTACTAAATTGTAACTATTATCGGAAAGATCTAAAAATTTATCATCATATGTAATTAAAAGTAATGCTCTATCATAGTCAGTATTCCCTTCCTGATTCCATAAATCATCCGGAATGTTTTCTGGTGATTCAATACCATTGAGCCCATCAATATAATATTCGCTGATAATACTTTGCGCAAATTGATTTTTATATTCCTCAAGGGTTTGACTACCATCATTGTAACTGGTATAACAAAATTCAAACAACATATTATAAACTTGCGGTACAGCTTGACGTAGCACGTTTTGATAAGCTATTTCAATTCTAGCTTGAAATTCTTCCACTGATTCTACATAAAGTCCTTCAAAGAAAGCATCACCTTCCCTGAGAATATCTTCATAATCTCTTGCTGTTAAATTTGAAAGAGGATCATATACTGCCGGATCATTTCCATATGATTCTGCAACACTTTTATAAATGGCAGCGTTTTCTGCTAATGTACCCCATAAATCATTACATAAACTTTCAAGTTCTGCATAATCTTTTTCATCCTTAGTCATATACATTGAAACACACATATTTATTGTTTCAGATAAACCTGTTGCAAAATATGCAAGAGTGTATATTAATTCTGCAGTATTATCTCCAATAACATTATAATAAGCACTTAACTTTTCCGTTATATAACTTCGATTAATATGATATTGATAATTGCCTAAAGATGTTAAAGCATTTTTATACAATTGTGCTATCTGATAAGCATTAGATAGATTAATATCTATTTTTGAAAATGTTTGATTACTTCTTTGTTTTGGACCATTATATTCTCTTTGGGGCTCAGTGACATTCCTACTGCCATCTTGATTACTATCTATATTGCTTATTGCTGTAATGACATCTCCGATTTTATATGACTCATTAACAGTAAATAATTCTTGCTCTCCAACTGAAACAACATACTCTCCATTTTCGTTTTTTTTATATTTGACCTCTTGATTATTACCATAAATATTTTGTAATAAATCTATAATAATACCAATATTTTTATCATTAATATTTTGACTAAATAATTCATCGTAATTATTATACATTTCTTCAATATTATTCACATTATCACCACACTTATCCATACTATATTAATTATATCAAAGCAAAAAAGTTTATGCAAGGCAAATCAACATTTAAGCAACGTTAAATGTCTTTTTTTATAAAAATAAATATTTGCAATTTCAAATAAAATATAATATAATGATTACATTGAGGTGAATATGGAAAACAAAAAAAAGAAGAAAAGGAAACCAATAAACATTGGAAGAATATTTGCAATTTTTCTTTTAATAGTTATGGTTGGCTCTATGATTGCCGGATTAATCTTTGCATAAAAAAATGGTCTACAGTACGTAAACCATTTTTCTTTTTATTTATGTTTTTTTAACAAATCACGAATTTCTTCTAGAAGAACTACTTCATCTGATTTAACGGGTTCTTCTTTAGGTTCTTCTTTTTTCTTTTTTAAGCTCATCATTTTATTCATAGCTTTAACAACTAAGAAAATAACAAAGGCAATAATTAAGAAATTAATAACTGCTTGAATAAATGATCCATAAGCAAGTACAGATGCACCAGCTTCTTGAGCTTCTGCAAGTGTTGCATATGTCTTACCATTTAATGAAACAAATAGATTAGTAAAATCAATTCCCCCAGTTAGAAGTGATACAACTGGCATAACAATATCATTAACAAGACTTCCTACAATACTTGAGAAAGCTCCACCAATTACTACAGCAACTGCTAAATCAATAACATTACCTCTTTTAATAAATTCACCAAATTCTTTAAATATTTTTTTCATATTATCTCCTTTCTTTATTTTGTTCCATATATTCTATCCCCAGCATCACCAAGTCCAGGTACAATATATCCTACATCATTTAAATGATCATCAAGTTGAGCACAATAAATATCAACATCTGGGTGATCTTCTTTAATTCTATTAATACCATCAGGTGCAGCGATGATACATAAAAATTTAATTTTCTTTACTCCATCTTTCTTTAACATTGTAATTGCTGCACTACCACTACCACCAGTTGCAAGCATTGGATCCAAAATAATAACTTCACGATTTTTAATATCATGTGGAAGCTTACAATAGTATTTAACTGGTTCAAGTGTCTCTTCATTACGATATAAACCAATATGACCAATTTTAGCATTAGGCATAAGTGTTAAAACACCATCAACCATTCCCATTCCTGCTCTTAAGATTGGTACAAAAGCATAGTTGTTTTCATCAACAATTTCCCCTTCTGTTTCAGCTATCGGAGTTTTAACCATAACCTTTTCAGTCTTAGCATCAGAAAGTGCTTCATAGCAAAGTAACATAGCGATTTCACTGATTAATTCACGAAATTCCTTTGTACTTGTCTTCTCATTCCTTAAAATAGATATTTTGTGTTTAATCATTGGATGATTCATTATTTTTTCCATAACTTCTCCTTCTCTTTTATCAGATTTAATATATCACAAGCATTATGAATTATCAAGTATTACTTCCATACATATTATAGAATTCATCAAATAAAACAAAGTGGGTAAAACCGGCTTGGCCTGAAATACAAGCTCCATTCGATTTATTATTAATTTGAACGATAATTGGCCCTATTTCATTGGCTATCTGAATTGTCTTTTCATCAACTCCAATAACTATACCAACGTGTCCTTCACGCCATACAAGATCCCCTGGCTTAATTTGATTAGCAAGTTCAAGATTAGCATTAGAGAATGCATATTTATGTTTAGAAGCATTAAAATTACCCCATGAACCCGTTGACTGAGATGATCCACGAATAATGGATTTATCAAATCCTGCTTGAAAAAATGCCCACGATGTAAATCCTGTACAATCAAGTCCTGCAGCACAAGTATCAGGTCCAGTCGTTGTTGTACATACCAGTCTTCCATTATGTTCTGTTGTATGCTTAGAACACCCCCATTCCGGATTAAGACCTTTTTTCATGTATTTACCACCCCACTGATAAACAATATTATATTTATAATTAGTAAGGAATAGTGCCGCAGCAGCAACTGCTGAACGTGTTCTTTCACCATAACTATTTATAATACTTTCGAGTTCTGCATTAGCTTCATTAACATTACTGTTGCATGAAAAATTACCATTTTTATTTTTTGATGTTAATGTTGTTTTAATACCACTTCCATAAACATTTTTACATGTTAATTCTGTCGCATTATCATTATTATCATATACTTTAACAACTATTTTACTATTTTTATTTGAAACATTAAAAATATTTGTTGTATAATCTTCGTTATTATATTGGTACTTCTTAATTCCACTTTCATCGGTTGCAGTTACATTTACTTCAAAAGAATTATCATTCATTGTTGCTATACAATTACCAACTGGTCCATTGGTATCGATAGTTTCAATATTAACACTATATTCTTCTTTTGAACCACTTTTCAAATATATTTCAAATTTATATATACCCTTGGTATTATAGGAATAAGAAATGATTTTACTTTTTTCTTTACTATTATTTGGAAGAATTGTATAATCATATCCTTCATTATTAATTTCAAAATTAATTTGTTTATTTGCAGGAATATTATTTTCTTTTACATCTAAATTAGTTATAAATACTTTTCTTTTCTTTTCAACTTTTTTATTTTCATTTCCTATTTGATATATAACTTCATATTCACCAACAATATTATCTTTGACATTACTAATTACCTTAATCATATTAGAAATATCTTTATCTTGCTTTTTAGCAGTTGCACCATTATCTTTATAAGTTCCTTTAAAATAATATTCTGTTGCATCGCCATTGAGTTTTATGGATATTTCATTTATATTAAGTTCCTGGACAATAACCTTACGGGTTATTTTTTTTACTAATTTATCGTTACTATTATATAAGTAATAATCAACTGTATATTCACCAGGGGTATTAATATCAATATTATTTTCTTCTTTTACATAATAACCTATAACATCATTTTCTTTATTTGAAATAAAATATCCTGGTTCAATATATTCCATTCCTTCATCAATAACGATTTCATTATTATCCTGCAATATAATTGTTGTATCGTCACCATTAAAAAACAGAAAGTAAGCCAATAAAAGTACGACAATTCCTATAATTACATATAAATATTTTTTAGGCATATACCCTCCTTTTTATTACAAACTAGCGATAAAACTTGGAAAAGAAATTGTATCAATAGCCTTTCCTAATTTTAATTCTTCATCCATTACCGATAAACGATGTAAATAGTTTAATAAATCACTTTCTCGATATTTATCAATTCTATATCTTAATGCTACTACTTGTTTAGGGTTTTTTAATTTTAATAAATTTGTTATATCATCATTGGAATAGCTTTTTAGTATTTTAACTTGATATAAAAGACGTATTTGATTAGCAAGAG
>JAEEGL011913438.1_pt1 | contig 26827 bp, 17 predicted proteins | sample 9134231 | NCBI WGS metagenome assembly JAEEGL01 (sample SAMN16246548, study PRJNA631951) | gut metagenome | biome: gut microbiome; feature: rumen; material: fiber-attached | host: Bos | place: Iran: Karaj | collected 2018-10 | reverse complement strand
TAGGATGTTGATCTTGACAATGTCAAATAGTTCGATCTTTGAGTGTAACGACTATCTCATCAAAATGGGAATCAAGCCACTTGGGAGCAACTAAACTCATTCATTGCCAACTATCCACTGTTATAACCACAAAAGACATTATTCCAGCATTTCAGCTATGTTGATAATGTCTTTTTCCTTTGACTTTGGCGTACTGCATTTACTGTATAGGGATTCCATGTTTGATCTTCATTTCGTTCTGAGCTTCTTCAACCGTATAACAATCGGTATCTTTCATTCTTGCGTGTTTAACCTCAAAAGCTAAGAGTGGAGTCCACACCCCCCCTTCATTCGAGAAGTAGATTTCATCCAAATCGCTTACCATTTTATCAAACTGACCGCTTCTCCGCATCAGATCACACCATAAGAGTAAATATCCATCGTCTTTTGTTCTATCATATAATTCATAAACTATATTGGCAGCAATCCTTCTACACTTTTTCGCATTCTCCAAATCTTGCTGATCATCACATGCCCAGGAAGCTCGAAGAATAGCAATAAGAGCTTTGCCTTTTTCGTTTTCGGCGATATTGATTAAATATTTTCTATAAAACATAGCTGCGAGATCGCTAAGGAAGTGAATCCCGTCACAGGTTAAATAGGAATACTCTTTTAGCCACTCTTTCCTGATAGAAAAAGATGGTTTATCATCAATAGAGCTATTCACATATCCGCAATGCGGACACTGCTGAATATAAAACCCCAGGGATGTACGCGCAAGTCCATGAGGTCTTCCGTCAATATCGCTTGAGCCATAGCTGCTGGTACTATACATCACCTCTTGTTCGCTCTGCTCGCCGCAAACCGCACAAGTTAGCATTTGAGGTCTTATCATCGTCATAAGCCATCACTCCTTTGGTCGATTTGATTGTTCCATTTTTAGAAAGATGAGAACGATTCTTACCCTATCAGTCAGTAACAGGCGATACTTGCTTTCTGATAATAATATTTTATCATGGTTTAATTGGTTCTTCAAGAATAATAGTTTTATTCTACAGCCTGATCAAGGCCATATCAGTTCAGAATACTATTATTGCCAGCACTTTTATTGTCTCTTTGATTGCGAGCAAGCGTGATCTATGGTATAATAAATTACTATTTCATGAAACGGCAGGTGACTAAAGTGTATCCGGATAACATTGTCAATCTCAATGATTATAAACGCAAAAAAGAATTGCACTGCCTCGTTCCCCCTACTCTACGCTCAATGCCACAAAGAAGCAGATTCATGAAGCATATCTGCGTGCAGCTGCATCGATGAACGAGAACACAGATATGTATGCAGCCGTGATAGGATATGAGAATATTAAGACAGGTAAGGTCATGTTGCTAAAAGGACTTCAACTTTATCCTTCAGAGGTCCTGCAATCAATGGCAGGTATAAACGACCACAAGTGCCTTATTATAGTGAGAAAGAGCTAATCTGTGAAGCGCAGAAGAACCGTAATGGAGGTTACCTATGAAACAACTAATCAATCCTGCATGTCCTGAATGCGGCAAGATGACAGATCATGAAGCCCGCTTCTGCGGATTCTGCGGAAGTGAGTTGCCCTTCGATCCGACAAGTTTTCCGGACGATGATGATTGGAAGGAGAAAACACTTGGTTTGTGTCCTTCCTGTTCTATGCCTATCCCATTAGACCGGAACTACTGCATTTTCTGCGGAAAAAAGCTGCACGAGTCCGAAGATCAGGATGCTCGAATTGAAGCGTTCCGAGAAGCGTTTAACAAGCTCCTCAGAGTTGAAAGAGGCAAAAATGGACCTGATGCAGCATGTCATTATTGTCATAAACCATTGGACGATGATGCAACATTCTGCGGTTATTGTGGTGCATACGCTTATCAGGATGACAAGTTTCAACCGCGTTATGATAAGTGGCATGATGAAGATCTGGATGTATGTCCATATTGCTCACAGACCATACCTGCTAAGAGGCATTACTGCATCTTGTGTGGTGGTCCGTTGCATCTTCTTAAGGAGCAAGTTGATACGGTCAAAAAGAACAGATCACGTCATGTCGATTGTTCAATAACATTCAATATGGCAAAACTATCCGAGCATGATATTGAGATGTTCTATCTCTACCTGAATAGAAACCGCACGCTTTCTGATCAATTCATTGCGGAACAGAATCATACCGTTGAATGCGGGTTCTCTATTACCTATGACGAACCAGGCGAAAAGCTTACAATGGGAATTGTAGCCAGATTTGTTCAACTGTTTTTCAAAGATATCGCAAAAGAATTCCCAAAGATTCAGGCGGATGCGTATTGCGATTACGATCCGACATATATCGGGAAAAGCAGACTCAGTCTATTCGATGATCGAGGCGGGTTTATCCATATTGAATTGAAAGACGGCGATGTCACCGTCGATGACACGCCATATATGTAAGCGTGTTCGATAGCTAATCGGAGGTTAGTATTTATGAAAATGGCAGATGAAGATATCCGGTTTTATGTGAGCATCATAGAGAAAATGGCGAGAGGCGAAGATGTTTCAGATGAGGAGCTCATTCGCTTCTCCGGAGATGATCATTTATTTGACCCATATGTCGGAAAAAAAGAGTTGGCTGATGATGATCTGCAACAAATTATTGATAGTCTATCTTCCGGTGCTCCCTCTTCTGAACAAGACAAGGAACCGAAAGATATTGATGATGACTTCTATCAGCAATTGATGCCGCATCTTTCCAATCATGCAAGAATGTGGCTGCGTAGAAAAGGAGAGATCGACAAGATTGATATTGTTGATTTGAACGACTATCGGGAAGCCTCCTCTTTCAATCCAACGGAATCAAGCATTCAGAATAAGGAACAGCTTCTGAGATCCTTATCTGTTCAGTTGGAGAAGCTCAATGGTGTCCGGGAATACGTTTCGGAACTGTTTTTCTCAACAATCGCGACATATGAAACGCAATCACTTGAATACACGGACACAGCAGGTCATGCCCTTGTTCATATCACAGAGGGTTACAACTGCATAGAAAAGTTGCTGGACATTTTATCTTCCTCACATGGTGGAGAATAAAACGAGGATGATGATTCATTGTTAATGAGGAGCAGGTTATGAGCAAGATCGCTTATACATCAAACATCCCTTTCGACATGTCCGATTGGGAAATCAGGAATGATATCGTCAAAGTTGCTGCTGGACGCAACTGTGCTATGGCTGTTCTTGAAAATGGAACTGTTTTAAAGAAAACCTGCTTAAACAAAGATAATTCTTATCAGCCGGACATCAATTCGCTCTCCGGGCGTGATCGTGTTTTATTTAATCTCGATTCAGATCCAAAATACATCGCCCAACTATCACTCTCGCCTGAAAGCGGATGGAGCAACATTAATCAGATCGCAATCAGCCAATTCGTACGGCGTATTGCTGTGGGGCTGCGTGAAGATAACTTAGTTGTTGTCCATGTCGATCGAGAAAAGGATTGCGATTGCGGTCGTGCGGTCATTGCTTATTCGAGAGTGAAGTATTGGACTGATATTACTGAAGTTGCTGTTTCAGATGCGATATTTGCCTTGGATAAAACCGGAAAGGTAAAGCACTATTCGTTCTACATTCCGGAAGAATACTATCGGGTAGAAGGATGGCAAAATGTTGCGCATATCGTGACCGGCATTCAGAATTCAGTTTTTGGCGTCACACATAACGGAAACGTTCTCTGTGCGGGAGGTAGTTGCTGCGATGCTCTCCGGCAAACGCTATATAACCAAACGGATATAATAGATGTCTGCACCACCGGATCGGAGTCGGAGCATGTAATTGTGCTTCACAGAGATGGAAAAATAACATCCTGGGATGGTACTCCGTTGTTTGAGGAAAGTAATTCTCATAGTATTATCAAGCTCTATGGCCATTTTTATCACACAGTATTCGGATTAACTGATAACAGAACATTGCTCCCGTTGTACTCAGTTTTCTCTCAAGAGGATAATGATTTGATTGCAAACTGGAAAGGTGTTCATTCATTTGCTTTAGGGCAGAAAGGGTTCTCTGCACCATTTGCAATTGCAGTTTTGGACAGTGTTGAAACATAAAAGTGAAAAGTAAACTATGATGCGATGAAAATATATATTGAGGAATCAACCATGGACTATCCAAACAGATCATATGAAAAACCCGGCTTCAAACGGTGGCAATTTGCGGTCCTCATTATTGGATTGACCGCTTTTATGACGCTTGCGATGGGAAAGCATTTAGTGTGGGCAAATTTCTATTTGCTGAATGGAAAATACATGCGAGTCCAATCTGCAGCATGGTTGTTTACCGCATGGAGTATTCCGCTCACACTATTTAATGCGTTCTTCACCTATAAGAGCCGTGAGCTCTTCCATGTCTTAATATTGAGTACAGCTCCGCTTGCAATTCGACAGATCACTTTGATGCGCAACTATTCGTTGATCGCTATGTTTATCTGTTTCGGCTTTGTGATTGCGGTTATCGTAGGGATCTTTGTACTGCTTATTCGCGGTTCTCGAAGAACGTCAATTGCTTTCATTATCGAGAAAACCCGAAATGCCGGGGCGGTTGCATTGACTTTAGTGTTCACTGTAACAGTCTTTCTTGATCTTTGTATCCCCAGCATCAGCACAAGACAGATCAATCCGGTTATTTCTTCTGAAGGAACTGAACAGTTGTATCAAATCTCAGATAACGAACTAGATATACTGAACTCAGATGCATGGTATGATTTGTCAACCAAAGATAAATGCCAGATCCTTCTTTCTGTGATCAGCGAGATGTCGGGTGAAATGGGCATCACGACTCCCTCAATCTTCTTAGAAACGGATATGTCAGATAACGAATTAGGTTACTATATAGAAAGTGATAACTCAATCCATGTGTGGGATCAATATATTGAACACATTCCTGCGAAAGATGCTGTCTACATTGTGCTTCACGAACTGTACCACGCTTATCAGCACAGCATCATAAACTCGACCGCGATCAATTGGGATTCACCGGATATTCAAACAAATGCATATTTCAAAATGATCTGGAAATGGAAACAGGAGAGCGAATCGTATATTGAAGGTGATCGCTGGGATGTTAATTTCGGAGCATATTATGATCAATCAATAGAAACCGATGCTCGAGATTTTGCAGAGAGATTTACTTCAAGGTATATTGCTCCTATAGACTGGAAAGATATGTCATAAGCCGTTTTATGATAGGAATGAATCTCTCGCAAATATATATGCCCGCCATATTCGAATAAATGAAATGACGGGCATATAATTGTTGACTACTCAAATTCAATTTCTATGTATCCATCGCGATCATAGAATGTATATTGATAACTGTGATATTTAGTCAGTCCCTTTTTTTCCATCCTAATTAACAAGTCCGGTAGTATTTCATCCATAAATCTTGACAAGTCATCCTCATCTCGAAATTGAAGAATCAACCGGTTCCCAAGTGAACTACCCATATACTCAACAACGGATTGCTCAATTACTTCTTCATCGTATGAACCAACCAACAATCCATAATTCTTGCTATACAGCAATGATTCATCTGTACAGTTTGGATCATTCACAACATATTGGGTGCCACCGAGAATCACAGTAATCGGTTCTAACAAGTGCGTCCGAAACAGAAAGTCATCCGTTGTGCATAGGAAGTAATAGTTTATTCTATGGCTGGAGCTATCATCTGATGATATCGGATCACCCCATGTAACATCAACCCAATAGTATTCACCATCTATCCTAACCAAATTCCAATTGTGGCTATCCGGAGGATCTTGCCTGTTATCTGCTATGCCATAAGCTATTGCACATTGAATCCCAACTCTGTTGCACAAGTATTGAAACGCACGAGTATAACCGGCACACACCGTTTTTTTATCAATAAAGGCGCTCGTAATGAACTGATCATTATCGGAATGCTCGTAATCCAAATGAAAACATAGCCATTCATAAAACAGCTTTACTTTTTCATATTCCGTTGCGTCATCCGGAATCAAGGCAAGTATACCGTCAGTTTCTTCGATAATGGTCGCTAGTTCTCTTTCAATTGTGTCGAATTCACCGTCTCCCCATTCGATGGTAATCAACCCATCTTGCTGTGTTCCAAACGAATAAGAACTGCTGTAATAGTATTTCGCATAATCCATGTTCAAAGAGTTATATGCGATAATCACATCATCTAGATTATCTGATTGAAGGACTTTAATTGTTACTAGGTCATCAAATGCCTGTTTAATATCAAGATAGCATTGTTTTTGTTCATCTGATAGAAATGAAAAGAAATAACCTACTTGTTGCACTTGGTCAACCTCTCCTCCATTAGGAATGTGAGTAGGCAGGGAAGATGCGCTTTGTTCATTTATCGCAGACGATGGTGAAACAACCGGTGTTTCATTCACTGGAGGTGTTGGCGTTGTTACAGTCTTTATCTCTGTCAGCGAACCTTCTGCTAGTCTTGGAATCATATCACTTTCCGCAAGATACTCAGGTCGGACAATACATGCACATAATACGCATATTAATAGAATACAAACTAATACTGGCAATATCTTTATTCTATCTATACTCTGATGCACCTTACAACCTCCGTTCATCTCAGATTATCTAACCACCAAGTATATTGGTTCATTGAATAATGATTTTACCGTTAAGAATCGATATTTCATATTTCCATGAATCATCCATGTGACCACCAACAAGATATAGATGTCCATTACTCCATTCAAGATAGCTATGTGAACCCTCGATTTCTCCGATCAAATCATATGTGCGTTCATACATATTGGCATAATAGAACTCATAGATATAATCCGCTTCGCAGGTTCCTCTCTTTAGATAAAACTCTTTATGCCCATCTCCATCGATGTCATAAAATCCAAAATCGTCAACATCATCACGATAGGACAGTTGGTCATAATTCCAAACCAAATCAAATGCTTTACTGGCATATTCGAAATAGGCATCATCTTCGTTGCCTTCACCATCATATGTCACAACATGCCCATCGATATCCGTAAATACCATATCACCGATAGATCGCTGTACGAATCCTCCCTTTGAAAGATAGCCGTGATTTGGTGATGTACCAGTGCTGGGACCCGCTCCATAAAAATGCTCCTGGAAAAAGTATTCTACTCCATTGATCATGGTAAAGCTTTCGGCCATTTTACCATCATTATGAAAATAATAGATATGTCCGTCTATCTCTTTCCAACCAACTACCGGCTTGCCAGACACATAGTAATACCAATCTCCTTCTTCCCATTTTTCTTCTGATCGTCCAATGTTCACCCATCCACTTTTCTCTGTAGAAGCAAGGGCTGTTTGATCTGGCAGATGTCCACTAATCAAGCAAGTGCTATTAGAGGTAATCTCCCCATTTTTATCGCAACTGAAAACATAAGTATAATTACCACGTTCTATTCTTGCTGTCCAGTAATCTTCTTCACTGCCCAGTATACCTACCTCCGCGCCGATTTCTTTTGCATTGATTATTCCATAGAATCCAAGATTCGATAGCCTTGTTTTTACGCCATCACAGCGATCTGTGCTATTTATATACCGTTCAACAAGCTCTAACGGATATGATTCGAAAAAGAAATCATATCCATCAGCATATGCATCATGAAATCCCGTCTCAAAAGAAAACGCGTAATTGGGATTATTTGCAAAATCATACCGGTATGTAAAGCTATCGCCTCTATCTCCGTCACGACCAAAATCTGATAGCGGTCCAAACATTGATTCAACCTCATTGAATGTCATTGAAATATACCGACAAACACCGGATCGATCGATTGCGCCCCAAATATCGGTGTTATTCTGTTCCGGTAAATCTCCTACAATCCAAACTGCACCGCGATCGGAAATTGTCCCATCGCTATCTTCACAAATGAAGTAAAAATCACATCCTGCATGATTCGCGTGCGCTGCCCACACTCCCGCATCCGGCATAAATTCAAAGACTTCGGCGCCAATATCATTTGCCATTAAATCATCATGAAATCCAAGCACAGATAAGCTATGCAAAAGGATGCCGTCACAGCGATCTATTCCTTTAACGTATTGCAAAGCATAACTTGCCGGAATGCGACCGTATTGATCCATCTCGGCGTCAGCGTTAGGCAAATATGTCTCAAAGGAAAACTCAATTCCTGATATATCAGCAAAGCTATACAAGAATAAAAGCCATGCATCAAGTTCCACATCGACAGAATTCAAAACACCTGCTTTCGATTGGACTTTATCAAATGGCATGGAGATATAATCCAAAATGCCAGAGTCATCAATTACATCCCATACGTCTTTATATCCTTGTGTTTCCTGCGGGTTATCCTGTGTCTGAGTGCTTGACTGACGTTTTGCTATTTTCTCTTTCTCTTTTTTCTCAAGAGCATCTTGTACACTCCTTGTGTATTCAGCAAGTCCCTTCTCATTTGGATGCATTGAATATCTGCTTATAAGCGTGTGTCTTAGATCTTGAGATTGTGGCAAGACTTTTACAGGTGTTAACCATGCGTCTTTTGAATATGCCTCATGTCCAGTAAAATCTATTGGAACAAAAACAATATCAAGCCCCTCATTTTGACATTCTTTTACGAGTTTTTGTAATTCTATATTAAACCTTAATACTGCAGAATTTATGATCTGTGCTTCTGGTCTCTCAAACAATATTCCCTTTCCCGTATTATCCAGTAGAGTTGGATAACCAGCAACGATTATAGTGACTTGATCTCCCGCAGTATTCCAGATATCATAATACGACTGCTTAATTTTGTCTCGAATTCCTCCTGGCATAAAAAACTCATCCCATATTTGATTTATTCTATCGCTCAAAACGGTTGGTTCTCTATAAAATATAGTCTTAGCAGCTAATTCAATAATCTCTGCGAAATGTGCATCATTTCCCCCTATTGTAATTGTCACAAAATCCGCTTTATTACCATCACCTAGTTTATTAAAAACAGATAATTGAGGAGGTAAAGACTCTGAAACATCCGTTTGGATTGGAGGGATATACACAGTAGCAGTTTTAATCTGTTCTTTGTTTAAGTGTTCTGTAGTTGCCCCAGATGCAGCTACAAAAAACCAAGTTTCATCTTTGTGGGACGCCAACTTACCTTGAGTACTATTCAACGTCAACTGACCGCTCCAGCTCTTCATGGATCTGTGAGCAAGCCAATCATGGTTATAAGCTTTGCTGCTTTGGTGATCATATTGTCCGTAAAAAGGTTCAACACCCTCACCAGATGAATATGAATCACCTAATGATACTACAATAAACTTACCGTCTTTCGTTTCTGCCTGAACTCTTTGAGGCATAACGGTTGTAATCAACAGGAGAGTAAGTGTAATTGAACAAATGAGGATTACTACCCTTTTCACTGATCTTTAATTCCTTTCGATGACAATTCCTCTAGAGATAAAGCGTTAATCCTTTCAACGACTATGACATGCATTTGATCGTCATTGGGAATAGTCCTGTAGTACGAGTTAGTAGAACTATCATAACTCAACATTTCTTTTGATTCAGCTACAATGGTAATGGAATCAGACGTCGAACTAAAGTTATAATCCTCAGGTAAGGCAGTAAAAACCCCATTCATAAAAGTAATTGTCCATATTTCTCCATTTTCACACACATAACTGGTTTCGTAAATTGGATGTTTATCTTCACCTGTTCTGGTTATTTCAGTTTCTCCCGTATATGTACCTTCAACTGTATAGTAAGATAGAATTGGATACTGATTAAAACCACGAATATCAAACAGTTCATACACTTCCCGTTCAGATTGTAGATCCTCTATCGATGAAACGCTATGTTTCTCAAGAATTGTCCCATACGATGAAAAGAAATCATCAGCGTCAAATGATGAAACAGACTCCCCGTTTATTTTATTCTGTCCGCTCCTGTAATCACTATTTGGAATCTGATCCGCCTCAGCCAAGTATTGTTGCATACTTGAAGAGCAGCCCATTATAGTTGTACAAAGAACGGTAAATACTATAGTTAATATAACCGTTTTAATTCTGTATTCCATTAGTTTCTCCTTAATAAACTTTTGATTCAAATAAGTATAGTACATCTGTCCAATCTAACTACACAGATGTACTAATACACACAACTATTTCATGCTTCTCTTCGGATGCGTTTATCATCCGCTATTTTCAAACAAAGTATCACAACAAGAGGAATGATACCTAAAAGAATAAGCAATGCATTTCTTCTCAAAACTACTGGAAGAAACCCGAGCCATTTTTGTACTATTCCTCCTCCTAGCACTTCTAAAATCGCACTAACATTTAACTTAATTGCTAAGAAGCTAATCACCAGAATTGTCATAGATGCAGCAACCAAAGCTATTATACATACTACACTCCCATTTCGTACTGAGGGGTATGATGCTGCGTACTCAAACATGATCAACAACAACGCAAAAGCGAGTGCAGCAACTGCTAACCACGGTGAAATAAACTTGAACGATTTATCCAGCACATGGTTCTCCCCCCCGGTGGCTAGTGATATTTCTTTAATAATATCTTCGTCAGTAAGTGTGATATTCACCTCTTTTTTGATATGATTTCGCAGTCCATCAAATAACGGAACCAACTCTTTCGCATTCCATTCTGCGTTTGTTCCAACTACAATTGCCCTACCGAATTCAGACAGTTTATTGATAAAAAACTCTTTTACCGCTCTTTCATCAAAGACATCTGTAATTGTATCCTGTGTCAGATATAACGAATCAGTGTATGCCGAATCTGTAAGATGCATTATGCCAACATTCACCGCGTCAACTGCATATCTCCCATATATCGTCTCTAAGCTCAAAGATGAAACTGTCTTTTTGATCATTGACTTACTGAACATCTCATTTAAAGTCAAAGATATTGTTCCGAAAACAATTAAGAGACAAATCATCACTGCCACAAAGATCGTCAGAATTCTTCGTCCTTGTGAAATTGAATCACTTTTCATAAGAAGCTCCTGTCATAAAGCATTTATGGATTACTGAGGCTCTGTTGATAATCATTTGCAATTTGTTCCGCAAAAAACTGATCATTCGCCAAAATATATCCATAAACATCAGGTTCATTGGTCTCTATCTCAATATCCTCAAACCAAGCTATTGTGTTTGAAAAGCTGATGACACTCTTGCTGCTTGGTAAAATACCGCCTAAATCTTCCTTCGCAAAGAGAATGAATCCAACATCTAGACTGATGGTCCCTTCTTTCCTTACCAGCAACATTGAAAAGGGGTTAAACCATGTCGAATCAGTTAACTCCTTTGCCGATAAATCATCTACCCAATTAACGAAACCATTCTTTTCGGCAAAATCTTTCAGTGGATGATTCGGATACCATACAATAGCTGAATTTGAATCAGCTTCCGATAGTCTCTTTGCCCAATCAATCCCCTGTTGAATATGCTCCTGCTTGAACCCCTTCACGCTGAGCGTTATTATTCGATCCTTGTTCTCAAAGATAAATAGGACATTCCAGGTTTCATCATTTTGCTCAAATGATTGATCTCCTCCCGATACATCGTTTATATCATTAGGTGCATCTTTTGAAGTCTCACTTGAACTATCCTCATTACTTGACTGTTCATTATCACTAATTATATCATCATTTGATTTATTATCTAAAGTCTCCTCTGAAGATACTTGCTCTGCGGTCTGGTCCGAAGCATTATTCTCCGGTAATTCAGCATTGTTACCGGTTTCATTCGTATCTTGACCATTTCCTTCAATTATCCCCGTTTTCTCCTCTATCTCAACACGAATAAACTCATTTCCTTCTGAGTAGAAATCTCTCAAAACCACATCAATTCCAGTCGGTTCTGGAGTCGGCTCTTCGGTCGGTTCCGGCGTAGGCACAGGCGTTGGTTCTACGGTTGGTGCTATAGTCGGCACCAATGTCGGTGTTTCAACAGTTTCATGTCCTTTCTTGCCAAACGGGAAGACCTGGAGCTGAATTAAGACCAACGTCATTAAAACGAGTACAACCGATACCATCGAAAGAATCAACGGCAGCTTACTACTAGCACCCTGCTGTTTTTTCAACGAGCGAACATTTTCTTCCAAAGCTTCGAGATCTTCAGCTTTTGCCATTTTGTGGAGCTGCTTATCCATCTTTCGATCCAAGGTATCAATTTGTTCTTTGATCTCTGCTTGTTGTTTAGAAATACGAGCTCCTTGTACATCCAATTCTTTTTTTCTTGAATCCAAATTAACCTGATCATTTTCTCTGACACGCTTGGCTTCGTTCTGAATTCGTATCATGACATCAATGTATTCTGCGTTCTTCTTCCGAAGCGACTCCCAATTAGTGTCCCATTCAGACTTTCTGTTGGACACTTCTCTTTCCCATTCTGCTTTTCTCGAAGAAACTTCGTTATTCCACTCAACTCTTCTTAACTCAAGCCACTCTTGGATTTTATTAACGATATCTTGAATTACCATAACCCCTCCTACTTATGCATTATGTGTATCATCAATTGAACAGATTTCTCTTAACAAATCAACATCAGTTTTAAGTCGTGCAACCCAATTTGCATCCTTCCCAAACCAGTCATATTTTTTCTCGAATGAATCAAATAATCTATTAATGGCGCTTGAACTCTCAACTATAGAAATATCACGTTTCTTTTCTCTAATTGTTTCAGTACATAAATAATCCAAAACAGCTTCGATCAAAGCATCGTCATCATTGTCTATATTACACTCAGATCGATTCAGCGCCTTAATCACCATTTCCAAAATCTCTTTCCGATTTTTCCGAACAGCGAATGTAGGGTTCCTTTTGAGTTCCGCGATAGCATCAGCTAATGAACTAAAATGTATAGCTGATGAACTGTTTTTCCACCAATATGATTTGGGATCATATATGGCTTTTAATACTTGATACTCTGTCGGCAGAGTAATACTATCATTTATTAGCTCCTTTGGTGAAAAATAGTGGCTCTCAATATCTTGTCGATCTTCTGGATTCTCATTCATCCATCTGTCAAGTATAGATTCCTCTTCTGTCAACGGTTCATTGTTATTTAAACTAATCCAAATAGCGTCGTTAACTTTTTTAATGCTCTCATCACATAAAATAAGACGAATCTTTCCTTTTAACTGTTCAATGTCCTTTTCGTTTCTTGCAGTAGAAAAAGAGATTTCGCAACGATCTCTACCCGGCAAAGCTTTAAAGACCTCATACAAGAGGTATAACGAATCCTTCTCATATGAATCACTTACCGGCAATTGTAATACAACACACCGTTCTTGTAATAGATTGAACGCAACCTTTGCAATATTCTTTTTTTGCTGCAATGTCAGGTGAATAGTTTCCTCCAACTGAACAGGTGCTTTACCAAGCACATCTTGCTTTGAATAGTCTTTTGACTTTAAGAGATCATGTAACGAAAGATAAGGAAAACAGATTATCTCAGACAAAAATGCTTCCCCATCTCTTACATCTTCCACATCACACAGTAATAGCTGGGCACAAGAAATCTCTCTTCCTCCCGATGCCTGAAACATTGTTTTACCATAACAGTATAGTCCCTCATCTTTTTGTCCTGAAAAAGATGCTGCATACTGGAATGATTCATAGCCCGACATGCTCCCACGCTGCAATATATACTTTAAGCTGTTCAGCTTGTACTGTATATCAGCGTGGCCTGGAATATAGCCGCCTTCGAACAGATTCTCCTGAGCTAAACCAACTGTTCCATATGTTGTGCAATACTTTTTTATCTCTTTCTTTTCTCCTCTGTTTTCGCTCATAGTCCCAATCCTTATTGCAGTTTCAACTGTCACTTCTTTTCATTTCGATTTGCGAATCGACGCCTCAATAGACTTTGTTTAATTGTGCGAATAGCACGAGAATCACCAGTCGTATCATGCCATTCGCGATCACATTCATTTGGATTGCAGAACATGCATGTTATGCACTTTACAATATCATCATCAAAATGCGGTTCCATCCAACTGAGTGCCGACAAATCAAATCTGCCATTCTTTGTATCACAAATAATAGATTCAAAACCGAAATATTTGTTCAACCAGTGAATAATCAAATCAATATTCCGCGGGTCTACAGCTTTATATACTGGATGCGGAATAAACTCATCTGGCACGTCCTGATGTTTCGCCTTATAATCATCAATCCATTTTCTCTTATGATCTCTTGATATAAAAATCTTTTTATCTGGATCATCTGCAGGCAAGGGCACAAAGCCATATGGTGCACACGTCGTTGCAAACACATAGTTGGAAGATGCAAGCGTATCTACAAACCCTGAAAAACCTTTATTGCGTATGATCGATAGTTCTTCTCTATACTTTAAAGGATAGTTTTCTGTGACGCAATAATGTGGTAGATTCCTAGCCTTTTCATTCTCTTGGACCTCATCAACTTTAGTTAACGCTAACAAAGCTGGGATTCCGTATTTAATTCGTGGATTATGATTCTTCGCGAATTCAAGATAATCTCTAAATGTCCCGATGATACCATTGTTAATAGATGCCTGGTCTACCGTTAGTATATAGAAATGGCATTTAAGGGACATTCTAAACTCTGGAATTTGTACCAAAGCATCCTTTTTAAAGTCATCATCCTTATTGTCATGATAGATCTCACCTGCTATATCTACAAAAGACCACAATACCTCTCCGAGCAGAATCGATGGATGGAATGTATTTGCATTGAGTAAAACCTCAGGTTTAGTCTTCGACATTGCATAACCATTCTGATAGTCGGCTAACTGTGCTCTATACTCTTGTTGCAATCTGCTTGGCATACGTAAAATGCCTCCCATTTGGATCATTGTATGACACAGCGATCCAATAAGGCACGTTTTTCCTGCAGAAGGATAGCCAAAAAATCCAACCAGTAACTGTTGATGATCAAAAGCGTCCTGTAAAATCTCTTCTCCGCAATTAGCACATACCCAATGCTTAGTGTTATGTGCTTCACGCGAATAAAGCTGATAATAATATCCATTTTTCTCATCAATTTTCCAATCCAATATACATTTAAACCCATCAAATCGGAAATTTCTTATCAGCTGTGTTACGGCTATTTCACTAAAGCCGGGAAGTCTAACGGCTTCAGCATCTTCATCCTCATCATTTTCCAAATCACCAAAAAATACATTCAGTGCTTCTTTGGCGTCTTTTACCTTGGTTTTATCTAAATACTTAATGTTCCTTTCGTTATATGCGAAGTTAACATATTCTTCAAGCTTTAAGTATTGTCTTCCGTTCTCATCTCTCCTATCAATCAGATACTCTAATTCTTCCTGTGTTACATACACTGGTGTGTTTTGTATGGTTGTATCGGGTGTTCCTAATAGTGCTGCATAGGAAAGTGAAATCATCTTTTTCTTCGACATTTCATCCGGCTTTATTTCTTCACCGCAGCATACACAATAATATGTGTGTTGTTTATTAAATGTATTCATTTCCCCTCAAGATTAATTCATAATGCAAGCCAGAACGCTTTGCGATCCAGCCAATAGTTTACATTCTATCTAATCATATAGTTTCACTATATATCAATAGATGCTTTTAATTCGTTTCAAACAGTGCCTGTGCATAGGCATCCAAACAGATACCTCTAGGCTTATTCTTTACGTGCCAAAGCTGATCTTTCGTTATTCTTCCATGCGCTCCCAAATAATAGCATGCTCCGTCAAGTCCTTTTATACATATGTGTGTGATATTTAGCGGTCGATTATTTTCTACAGAAAAGCACACATTAAAACCGCTAGAATTTCTACCAGAGCACTTCATTACCTGCATGGAAACCATTGGCTTTGTATAATCATTACCTATCTTCTGGATTCTTCTTTCCACAACATATCGCACGTCGTTTTCTTCAATCTCAATAGTACCAAGGTCATTATCGAATGAAATTGGAATTCCATATTGTGCGTCATGGAAAGGTAAAGCCTTTATTTCGCGACTGGTCCTGCGTAAATCAATTCGCCTGAATCGAAGCGTGCCCGCTTTCCCTTCTGGTTCTTTAATAATAACGTCATCTCTTGTCACTGAGACACGATCTATTAATTTCATAATTGCTCCCTCAATGATCATTATTTGTCAAGCAAGCGGAACATCTGCTTCTTGTATTGTTCATAACGATCTTTATCCCACATTACTATTGATAATGCTTGATACTCATATTCCTGAAGATCCTGATAATTGAAAACTTGCAATCCAGTGTCATTCGCTATCACTTCTGGTAATACGCCATTCCATTTTTTTGCAACAGCATTTGAAATCAATAGTAGCGAAATTTTCCTTCTCCAGTTAGGTGCATAGATTGCATATCTTATGCTATGATCGTTAGGTAAATCACGAGCTGCTTCCGCTATACAGCGCAAATAGTCTTCCGGTCGCATAATAGGTTGAAGCCGCTCCAAAGCTCTTTGATACTCTATCCTTTCTTTATCGGTCAACACTGCATTATGAAAGCTTCGAACCACTTCAAAAAGATCTTTATTAACTCTATTGCGGACAATTCCAGACACACTGTCTCGAGCTTCGTCTAATTGTGCTGAAATCTGTTCTAGCAGTTCTGTTTCTTTTCGGCAGTAGGGAAGCGTCGGCACAAAAGAAGAATCCCCACATTCGTAATCATGAAGTATAACCTCTAAATGATCAGAAATGGATTCTAAACTTCTCTCCGAAATACCGTTTTTAATTCGTTCAGCGTATCTCGTTTTCTCCTGTTCATCTATTGGTTTCAAAATCGCTGTTTCAATATGAACACGAATCGTCTCTTTAAGTGCAGAACCTAATTCCGCAAGTCTATCTTCTATTTCTTGTCTTCTTTTAAAGCAGCCAAACATGTCCGCAGGTATCGGAAAACTGTTTGCGTCCAAAGTAAAACGATTTGAATAACGTATCAGCTCTTCATTGAGCAGGTTATCATAGTTCTTTCGAAGAATGTCGTCAGGAAAAGGCGGAGCCTCTTCTTGAAGGAGATTCAAAAGTTTTTGTTCTTCTGCCTGTTTTTTCTCTACGTCTTGTTCATCAAGTTCTGTCATAAAACAGTTTACAAGAACGGCAGGAGTAACAGGATCGTTCATGCTGTTTTTCAACAATGATTTGATGTTTTGTTGCCCAGTAGAATAATCTAATACACCTATTCCGTCATCCAAGGCCAAAATATGCATTAAGCGAGTAGATGCACGCAACCACGACTTTACAGATCTCTCATAATGCAGTTTATCTATCAAGAACACGTTTCCGAGTCGAGCATCCTCAACCTTTTCCAGAAAGTCATCAAAGCATTCAAGGTTTTCACTGCCTTCCTGCATGTCCTTACATACATGAAAATAGCAATCTAAATGTGTATTAATGCCGCTAAGCAACAATTTTGCTCTTTTACAGAACGAAACAACATCATTTGAAAAAGCTTTCTCTTTAGATAATTGTCTGGCATCAAAAAAGAAAACAAGGTTATAATCCGTTTTAGGAATCGAAATTCCTTGTTCACGAACGTTGACGATGACTCTGCTTAATCCTTCAGCGTCTTGGATCAGTTCGTCCACGCCATCTAAAGAAAACGAAAAGGCATCATGTTGTTTTTTAAACATAATCCATTCTCGTTCTTTGAACATTTCACTGAACTGTTCAGTCAATGAGGTTTGTTTTTCCTCATCTCTAAAACAATTCATGATAAGTGTTAGATATTGAATACTCGGCATGCGAACTCCTTCCTTTTGCCGTGGCTATCGATTATGTTTTACGACAGCCACGGCAAATCTCCATTGTCTCTATGCTCAATTATTGGGCTCTGCGAGCTGTTGATAAATTGTTTCTACTGCAACATAATCATCCAGCAATGAATCGATGGGCTTGCCTGCACGGCGAGAGAGTTCCTGGCGAATACCGTAATTCTCAGCCCGTTTCAATTCAGCTGCATCTTCCGCTTCTTTTTTGAATACAGAATTTAGCTTGTCAGTATACTGCTTTCTACGCTGCGCCTTAACCATGGGTCGTTCTTGACCATTAGCATCGCTTGCTAAAGGATACTTCTTAGCTTGAGTTATTCTTTCAAGTATACCATTGTCCCCACCAAACGCACTTACAAAGGCTTCGCGAAGCGCAAGATACTCAAAACGATACTTACCCTCAAATCTCCAATCTCCTTCGACGCTAATCGGGTCAGTATCCAACAACTGAACGCTATCACCATAATTAGGATAATTCTGGAGATACCATACGCCATAGAGCTTTTCAATACTGCCTTCTGCGATCAACCACAACATATCGCCACCCACAGCTTTATAGCGATACTGTTCATTTTGCGTATTAATCTGCTTTGACAGTTCGTCATATGTTTGAATAGTATCCCTTAACTCACGCATGAGTGTGATATTTCTTCTGAGGACACGTTTTGCACGTGCTTCAGCGAGTTCTAGCGTATTGCACTCTGTGAACTTACCCTGATTATTTGCAAGGCAAATATCAAACGAAGCATCCTCTAAAGTACCTCCATTCTTCTTGGCAAGATACTCAACTAGCTTTGCACCGCCCTGTACAATTCCATTTTCCCTCACGCCTGGTGTAGCAGCATACTGATTGAAATTGAACTGTTCCTTCCATTGCCAGCCGCGTTTTGTCATAAGATAGACGCGGAAGTGATACGATGCCGATCCATCTCCTCTCTTTGTTTCTACCGGCACAATTAATCCCCGATCCTTCGCATCCTGGAAAAGCGGATCAATTGTTTCCTTGAGGAATCTACCCTCGCGCGAGATTCTCCCATATTGGTCAGGCAATCTAGGATTCTGCACTAAACACAGATTAGGATAGTCTATCCATGTGAATCCCTTCTTAGGATCATAAATACCGCGTCCACTCTCATTGCTGTGCTGTTCTTCATGCGGGCGTTCTTCATATGCTGCTTCCCACGCAGAAAGCTGCTCCAATGAATACAACGGTAAAGCAAACAAATTGGCATAGCATGTAATTACATCATTAAGAGATGTAGTATTAAGCGACACACCTGTATCATCGCAGATGCTCTGTAATGCAGTAGCAATCAGTGCCCCATCTGCACCAGAAGTTGTCAATGCACTCGGTACAATTAAATACTTCTTCGATCTCATTGCAACAGCGCCGATATCTTTAGATCTATATAGCGGTTCTGCCTTCGGGAACAATTGGTTTTTCAACAAGTTGGAAAGCCAAGTCCGCCAATCCGGGTCCTTCTCCAATCGGTTAGCAAACAGATCGGTCAATTTAAGACTGACTCTTAGATCAATCTTTTCCTGCATTATGCGATCCATTTCAATTCTCGGAGAAACTCCAGGAGTCAGCGGATCATACTCCGTCCATACTTTAGAATTCTTGAAAAAGCTATCAATGATTTCATCCTTCACGCTCTGGAATTCAACGCTATTCGCCTTTTGCTGAACAATTGTATCTGCCCATCTATAGTCTGTAGCATCGGTCATCAAATTCCGAGCAGTTGCATTGTCATCATTTTGGAAAGAACCACTTAACCCATCTGCATAAGGCTTTCCAAGATTATCATAAACCTCAATCAATGAATCAAGCGTTTGTGCAAATACAATCACCGCATCCAGGAATTCAGAGATTTTATCCAAATACTCTGTCTTATAAACACCTTTTTCTCCGAAAACATGCTTTGCAATCTGGAACGATTGATCCTCTTCAACCATTCTACGGAAAGCATCACTAGCTTTCTGAAGCGCTTCTCTTTGATCCCGTTCAAACAGACCTAGCCACTTTCTCAGCTTTTCTCTTCCTTCTTCTTTAGCTTCCTCATACTTCTTTTTTCTATCTTTACGCTGATCGTCAAATTGTGAGACTTCATATAGGCGAATCTTACTATCGATAGATACGCCCTCAGGATATTTACCGCCGATTCCATCCCCACAATATAACATCTTCAATGCAATCGGGCCTTTATTCTTTAGGAAGCTCTTCATCCGAGTCATTGTTTCATTAAGCGTTTCTTTCATGTATTTTGTTAACGCTTCTCGAATATACCCAGCTAATTCTTGATCTGTATATGGAACTCTAGCTTTCCCGCCGGTTACGTTTTGCTGCTTGACCTCTTCAACTTCGCTCCCAAGAGCACTCTTAAGTTCACCTTCTTTTGTACTACTGATCATATCAGCAAGCTTGAGCGTATTATTCTTTCTCCATGTTAGTCTACAAAAGTCCCTAACTTTAGTTCTTACATCATCGGGTGTAATAATGCCAAGCGTACGAATATCATCCTCTGCAGTATGCTCATTTACCGGCGTACTACGAAAACTTTCAAATCCTTCTGGCGCACCAAACCCATCTTCTCTTCCAGACAGCGTACGCATCGTTCGCGAAATGATATACATCTTGATTGGATTTTCAAAGATGGAAAGTGATGCAGTGCCAACGGACATATAGTCAAATGTGTCCTCAGCACAAACTTTTGGAGCTTCACGATCCGTTCCATCAACATAGCAACGTTGTAAAACGTTTGTTCTCTGTACAGGCTGATTACTTTCTACACTACGGAAATCGTCCTCAACAGCAGTAGCAGCCGAACGTTGTGTATCTGCAATCACATTAACAATAGACTCTGCAACAGTTTGAATCGCCTGTTTATTCTTATCCGAAGGTGCAATCACACCATTAGATCCAGAAACCAAATAGACATTATCAAACAATGGTTTGCCCAATCGGACCTCCCAATCTTGATCATATCCACGAGCGGGCAGATAATCAATTCCATATGCACGCTGACCTGCAGAATAATAATAATCCAGTTCCTTCAGCGCAGCATAGCCATTTGCATAGATAGAACCGCGTTCTGCCGGATTGAAATACTGTTCAATTACATCCGGAAGATACATATAGCCACTAATCGTGAGGGAACTTGCTGCCGTTGCAAAAACTGCTGCATGCGCTCTACGAATCATTTGTGCAAGCTCAACAAACGCACCTGATCCTGTACCGCCAGCTATTCCAGTAATCAAAAACACACGAATGCGATCCGTAGTATTGACCAAACTAGTGAATCGATCACGCAAAAAGTCTTCTATTTCCTGTGCTGTCGAAACACCTCCAACCTCATCATAGAATAGAGCCTTGGAGACATGACGATTCTGACCTGAACCATCCGGTCTGAATTCATTTTGAAAATTAGGATTGATCCAGTTTGTCGTAAACGGATCACGCGGATGCCCTATTGCAATTGTCTCAGATCGATTATATCGTCCTTTAACCCCTGCTTTAATCTGAATCGGATACTTTTCTTCTGGTTCTAACCCAGTTTGATCCAGAGATACTCTATTCGTGTCAAGAGCTGCAAAAACGACTCTGCAATTCGTTGTAGCAATACCAGAAAACTGTTTCTTAACCCTTTTTTTGATCTGATCAACGGCTTTCACGCCTTGACCGCCCAAACCAACGATTACATATCGTTCATTTTGGTAAAGCCTAAGAGGTGCATGTCCTCCAAGTACATCATCAGCGACTTCGGCAATCTCGTTGTCCCCTACACCGAAACACTTTTTGTACGTTTCATCACCTTTGTTGTCGAATCGTATTCTTGCCATTTTTGTTCTTCCTTTCTGTAATAATAATGTTTTATGCAACTTCTATTGTGATTATAGATCCTGCTATGTTTAGAATAATTGTGTCGCCGCTATATAAGGTTCCCTTTGTGGGCAAATCCGGCAACTCGTCAAATGGAGTATCCTCATCCAATCTCTTTGTACGTATTTTTGCATTAAGTCCATCGCCATTATTTGCATCGTAAATGAACGGGACTTTCTTAATCATCGGTAATACACCTTTGAAGACAATGACCTTATTCCCAATATCAATAAAGCTAGCCATATCGTTCCGGTCAAATACTTTGTCGATTATATCCATCAAGTCTACAGATGTCTTCTTAAACTTTTTATCCGCTGCTGGCAAGCTTCTAAATGACTGTTCTATGTCAACATTATTCCGTTTAATTTGAACCGACCACCGCAGTGCGACTCGCCGGCTAATAACAAGAATTAGGGCAATTATGATTATCAAAGCAATGATAACCAACACCCACCAGTATCTTGCAATTAACACTTGACCTACTGTTCGAATATTAATCTTTAAAACTATGGTTTCAGTTGCTTCAGCAGAGTCGATTGCATGGACTTCGATCGTTGCCTTTCCACTCTTATTTGCTTGCAAATGCAATTCGCCCGTTATACTATCAAGTTGTGTAGAAATGAGTTCTTCTCCCTCTGTTTCTGCGATATCTGTGGCCCCAAGTGTAAATCGTAAAGGAAGGTTATCCGGATCACAGAATACGTCATTAAGATTCAAATCATAAACTGCATTCTCATCTTTTGGCAACAATCCAAGAGATCTCAACGAGTCTGGCGCATTAACAATCATCCATACTCTTAACGGTGATTTCTTCTTGAGTTCTGGTGCTCGATTGACAACATTCATAGCAAACGCTACTGGTTCAGACTGAGCTTGATTAGTGTCCTCTGCATATACCAAGACATCATAACGTCCGTCTTTGACTGGCGCAACAAATGAAATAAATCCATCAGATGCAATATCAAAATCAAGTCCCTCAACACGACCATTCAATCTGCATTCTACATGATATATCAGCTGCTCTTTATCTTCATCCTTAAACAGCTCAGCAATATTGAAAACACCTTCCAAATGACTTCCTACCACAACATCATTCAAATCTTGTACAGATCCTACTGGTTTTGGAGCATGGTTTTCAACTGTGATGTTCTCGAGTGCATTAGATTTACGAATGCCAGACTTAAAGTCATTACTCTCGACATAGAAGTAAAAGCTGTAGGTTCCTCTATCTTGTAATTTGAAATCAGCAACATACTGCTCACTCTCTACACGTAGATTCTGGCTGATATCAACTTTCTTATTTGGGTTGCTACTATGTGTATAATACAACCTTGCACCATCCAAATAATGCTTATAAGCATCATTTCCACAGTGAAGATCCTCTCCTGCATACTGATAAGTAGCTGTAAACTGAAGCGTTGTACCTACGCCAAGCATTCCTCCTTGCTCAGGATAATTGCGTGTTAATAGAATGTCTGGTTCTAAAGTATGTATTGCCTGCACATATACTTGTGTGCCAGGTTGTCCTTTAACACTTACCGTCCAAGATCCGCTTGTAGGACGAATCATTTTTACTGCAGAATAAAGGAAATGAGATCTTTCCTGAGGATCGTAATTCATAGAAAACCAAATATCATCTCTTGGTTTTTCAATTTTAGAGCCTTTTGCATCAGTAACGGTAACATTCTCGACGCCATCACCTGTTACAACAACATTAGCTTCAGTAAGCATTACGAAATCAGGCAACTCAATATTAACAACGCCGGATGAATCTAACTTCTTAATTACTGCGTCTTTTTCACTGCTTCCAGTATACTTGGACACAACAGAAGCGATCATCTGAGGAAGTTGAGAGATGCTGAAATCATAGCATGTCTCACCTCGATTATACTTCTTGCAAATAAACTCTATTCTTTCCCTAATCTTTGGTGTGCCATTCCCTAAATCTACCCAGTTCAATGTCCAGCCATCATTTGCATCTAGAGCGCTTTCAACATCATCCCACATAGTATGATCAGAGTTAATTTGATTTCCGTTAGCATCAATGATCAGATGTTCATTATAAGAAGCAGTAAACTCCTCAGATACCAATAGAATACAAGCATTTTTCGAATTCCAATACTTGAGTGTGTCAATCGCCGCATATGCTGCACAATGGGTGTCAGAAAAACCACCCTTGGTCTGAACATATGCTTTATCAATTATTGCTTTTAATTCTTCTCTTTGAGAAATAGTAGAAATAGGTTGATCAAAATCCCAGAGTTGATAAATGCATTGCATACGATAAAGAGCATTCGCGACGTGATCATCATCCTTACGAAGCTGATAACTTTTTGCCAAATCTGGCCTTCCGTGCTGCGCATTTTCATCTCGATCACCAATTGTAAAGACTGCAACTCTAGCGTTATCCACTGGTAACAAATCTACAAACATCTTTGCTGCTGCTTTTCTTATTCCATCTTGATCTGCTTGTACTGCTCGAACAGTACAATCAAGAATCAAAATGTAGTCGATTGTTTCTGCCTGATCTGCATCTTCTGCGGATGATGTCGCAACAAAAGAAAACAGAACAGAGCAAAACACCATGAAGCATAATACCATCGAAAGCTTCTTTTTCCATGAGGACATTTTCAACATTTAACCCTCCCTATCACTTACATAGTTTCTTTCGCGAACAAAAATGTTTCCATAGTCTGCAAAAGTATACATCATGCAATTATAATAACTCGACGTTATTTTACAATAATCGGGACGCTTTTGCAAGATGGTTTTCCATTATATTATAGTTTTTGAAATAGAATCACAACTTGAAGATAACAACAAGTGAAAAGCAACACGACGACACTATCAATGTATGGTGATGGATCATAAAGCTCCTAGTCACCAATCATATATCTTCTTGGCTATGGTTGATTTATTCATCAAATAATAGTATTGTATAATTGTTGATTATTTCAACTGCTATGTCCTAATTACACAGACCATACTAATTGAAAGAATATGAACCGTAAGCTTATCATCGTCATCGTAATTCTCGCATTCTTGCTAGCAGCATCTCTTATTGTGATTTCCTGTCTATTATCGTCGACGTCAAACCGAGCTGTGATCTCTCCTCAATCGCACACGCCTCAATCTCCTTTCATCCAAGCGACAAGTATTGCTGAATCCCAAACAGCGGAGGTCGATGTTGCAAAAGAACCAGTTTTCATTGTACCAATCTATAATGGTGAAGAGATAATTATTCTCGACGAGGATCGGTGTTTATTTGACGCCGACTTTATGATAGAAGAATACCTTCATTTCAGTGATCTAGATTCATTAGGTCGTTGCGGTCCTGCAGAAGCATGCATAGGAGTATCATTACTTGCAACTGAATCACGTGGTCCCATTGGAATGATCAAGCCTTCCGGATGGCATACAATCCGATATGAATTCATTGATGGAAATTATCTTTACAACAGATGTCATCTTATTGCATACCAACTCAGTGGAGTAAATTCAGACGAACGTAATCTTATTACTGGTACCCGGTACTTGAATATGGAGGGAATGCTTCCTTTAGAAAATAGGGTATACAATTATATAATCTCAACTGGTAATCATGTTTTCTATCGAGTAACCCCTAGATTCAGTGAAAATGATCTGCTTGCAAAAGGCGTTGAAATAGAAGCTTACTCAATTGAAGATAACGGTGAAGGGCTAAACTTTCATGTTTTCTGTTTTAATGTACAACCTGGAGTAACAATCGACTATCATACAGGCGAAAGCTATGCAAGCGATTCTATCACTCGTAGCATCGATTCAGATAATGATGATTCTGTTTATACGCCAAGCGATGGAGTTACTTTTGTCTTGAACACAAATACAAAACGCTTTCATTTGGTTACTTGCCAAAGTGTTTATGAGATGAAATCAAAAAACAGAAAAGAATTCTTTGGAACGCGCGAGGAATTACTTGATCAAGGATATGTCCCTTGTGGCAGATGCAATCCGTAGAATATGCAGTTTGAATCTTCAACTACATCATGCAAGAATGCACGACCGTTGATTCATAGATAGTCATCTGCTTAGACTAATCAATCGGATTGAAGATGCAGGACATACCTCTCTTATCAACATTGATCTCTATGCGTCGCATAGCAAAGCTTCTTTGCTTTCTCTGTTAAGTCAGCATAAATCATATACCATACCGTGCGTCGCATGATAAATATCAATTGTGCAATCAATCGTCAAAAACCGCATCCATGATTTTCATATAATCCAGGAAATCGTCGAGTTCTGCGGCTTTCTATGCACGCTGCATGCGGCGGTAGGTTCTGCTGTCTACAACAATCGTGCGCTCTTCATAGACGATTCTTCTGCGGCCAAACAAGCCGCGCTTTTCAAGCGGCACCTGTACTCTGACTCGATGTTTCATAATTCCTCCAAGCGCAAAAGCGGAAACTGGATCGGATGTGCAAATAGGAGGTGGGTTCCGATCCCGTCCCCGTGGTACGGTTAAACTGTTACCGTCTGGTCATTCTGTTTGATCATTGCATAGAAGCGATCGGTGTCGATCAGCACAAAGTCGCGCGTGATGTCGAGATTGCCGTGCCCTGCGAATACGGAAAGCATGATCGCCACAGCAAGCAGATGCTTGCAGAGCCCCGCATACGGACAGCCACAGTAGGCTTCCTCGATTCGGTTGTCACGGAGCCGGAACTCCAGCTCGTACCACTGATTGCCCTCCACATAGGCGCGTCCGACGCCGTTTCGAACGGAAACGTATCCGATCTTGCCAGATCTGCAGTATTCCAGCGCCCGCTCAAATACTGCGTGGTCAACGTCCTCTGCGTTGTGCGGGTCGTCCAGCGGAATCACAAACCCGTCGCCGTAGAACACCTCGTCGTCCGGGTCTTCGGACGGCTCCACCGGCGGCAGCACCCAGGCGCGGAACGCATCCGGAGAAAGCGCATTGCTGTCGTAGCTCAGCATTTTGTCCGCAACCGGCTTGTACGTCCCGTGTACCGGCGTCTGCGCAAGTGCGATCACGCGCTCGTAGTCCGACAGCTTGGCGCGGAACCGCGTCGTCACCGAGCATACGACGCCGACTTTTCCCGCGAGCTTGCCGCTCACAAACACGCGATCACCCCGCTTCAGATCGAACCGATCATTGAAATACGTCAGCTTGTACCCGGCGTTGTCAAAC
>JAEEGL010200245.1_pt1 | contig 26828 bp, 16 predicted proteins | sample 9134231 | NCBI WGS metagenome assembly JAEEGL01 (sample SAMN16246548, study PRJNA631951) | gut metagenome | biome: gut microbiome; feature: rumen; material: fiber-attached | host: Bos | place: Iran: Karaj | collected 2018-10 | reverse complement strand
TATGCGCGAGAGACGAAGCGGATTTGATATTGCGAACTGTGGGAAAAGGGGCGTTCGCGCACACAACGCCCCTTGCCGCCTGCGGCGCGTAGCCGCGCAAATAAATGTGCTTACGGCGCAAGCCGTCAAATAGAGCATAGAGGCTGAACTGTTACAGGGATTGTAACGATTCAGCCATCGAGAATGAACTCTGCTAGGCGTTGAATATCAATAGCTCCCGGTTTGAGCCGTAGGGATTACCGGGGGTTCAAGGGCATCCCCCTTTTTTCCAGGCGTTTCCGGAGGCTATTGAAACGCAGCTTTACGCATCCAGCACGAGATTACCGTCGCGCATGGAAAGTTTGGAAACTGAGGCGGTGCTTTGAGATCCGCTGCTCATATCCTTTAGCGTTACGGTACCTGCGGCGAGTTCGTCCTGTGCGAAGACAGCGACATAGCGTGCATGTCGTTCGTTGGCGTATTTAAATTGTTTGGCCAGTTTATCGAACCCAGGATAGAGTTCGCAGGCGCAACCCAAAGCGCGCACGTGGGCTGCAAATGAAGTCGCGGCGCATAAAGCTTCGGGAACGGCCATTGCGACGACGACATCGACATCGTTGCCCAGATCGCTGAACATGCCGCGCTCTTCCATAATGACACAGATGCGTTCAAATCCCAGGCTGATGCCGACTGCAGGTATATCCCGGCCAGAAAACATGCCGATGAGATGATCGTATCGTCCGCCGCCTGCAATACTCGATGCCAGTCCCTCGGCCTGGATCTCGAAAATGGCACCGGTATAATAATTCAGACCTCGCGCAAGTTCAGGACTGATGCGGATTTGAGGCCGATTTTCGAACCCTTCTGCGGCCGAAATGATGACGCGTAGATCCGAAATGGCCTGGCGTGCTTTTTCATGATTCTGGAACAGATCTTCGAGTTTCTGCAGTGTTTCGTCGTTGCTGTCTTTGGCCTGAATATTGGCGAGCAGTTTTTGAGCGCTTTCGGCGCTGATACCGCGTTCGGTCAATTCTTTTTGTACGCCGTCAATGCCGATTTTATCGAGTTTATCGATGGCAGTAATGGCCGTGGTTTCCAGATCGACAGGGATTTCGCTCACTTCTATGAGGGCGCGCAGGATGCGGCGATCATTTAAATGAATGCAGATGCGATCGAAGCTGAGTGCTGCAAAAACATCGGCAACGGCATTGAGCAACGAAATTTCGGGCAGTGGTGCGGGGGCACCTATCATATCGATATCGCACTGATAGAATTCGCGGAATCGACCATGCCCAGGTCGATCTGCACGATACACTGGCTGAATCTGATAACGTTTAAAAATACGGCCGATATCGTTCTGGTGCATGGCGACGAAGCGTGCGAGCGGTACGGTCAAATCGTATCTCAATCCGAGATCGCATAGACCGGATGCGGCTTTAGCACCTCGCATCAAAATCTTGAACAGCAGCTGGTCGCCTTCTTCACCGTATTTGCCCATCAGTGTTTCGATATTTTCGATGGCTGGCGTTTCGATTGGTGCAAAACCGTGTTTTTCGTAAATGCGGCGAATGGTGTCCAGAACGCGTTGTCTCTGACGCATCTGGGCTGGCAGAAAATCTCTTGTTCCCTTGGGAATGGCAGGTTTTATTGTTGGCATAGGATTAATTTGTGGTGTGGAATTAAAAAAAACTATGATTAAGCACTGTGGATATAGCTTTCGCACCCGATGCCGGTAAGTATAGCTTATCGCTTGTGGCTTATAGCTTGTAGTTGTCTAAGACGCACTATAAGCTAAAAGCCGTGAAGCAAACGACTGTGCATTTTCATATCCACGTTCGTTAAACAGAGCCAAAAAAAAAGCGCATGTAAACACATGCGCTCCAAACCGTCGTAAAGCGCCAAATAATGGCGCTTTGTTTTGTGCAGAAGCGATTACACCTTGCGAGAATAGAACTCGATGATGAGGTTGTCGCGCAGATCGGTGATGGGGACATCTTCGCGTTCAGCGGCACCAGTAATCGTCACGCAGAATTTTTCTTTTACAGCAGCGAAGCTGGCATCATCGATGTAGCTGGGCTTGGCGAGAGCAGGAGCAGCCAGAGATTCAAGAATCGCGGTTATTTTCTTGGATTTTTCGGTAAGACCGACGACATCATTGGCTTTTACCTGGAAGCTGGGGATATCGACCTTACGGCCATTGACGAGGATGTGGCCATGATTGACGAGCTGACGGGCAGCAGGAATCGTGGGGGCAAAACCGGCGCGGAAGACGACGTTATCGAGACGGCCTTCGAGCAACTGAATCAAACGCAAACCAGTATCCAATTTGCTGCTGATTGCGGCTTTCATGTAGTTGACGAGCTGACGTTCGCTGATACCATAATTCAGACGAACTTTCTGCTTTTCATCGAGGTGCTCGCGATATTCGCTGGCTTTACGGCGATGACCGGCACCATGCTCACCGGGAGGATTCACGCCTTCGGCGACTGTTTTACGAGTCAAGCCGGGAAGGGACATACCAAAACGACGAAGAATTTTTACGCGTGGACCAGTGTAACGGCTCATGAGTGAGTTTCCTTTTCTTTAAAAGTCACAAATGCACAAAACGTGCGGGCAAAACCTTCTGCGGCGCTCACCGCAACATCGATCAGCAACCACTGCCAATCGGGATGTTCTGATCGATTATCTCCGCAAATAGCCTTGATTTGCGTAAATCGATCGAAGCGAAAAAAACCGCTTTTGCGCGACTTTACGTCACACAAAAACGGTGAGTATTATAAAGATCGAAAATATTTTCGCAAGAAATTTTACACAAATATAGCGCGAATTTCCTTTTCGATTTCATCGGCGGGACGATTTAGGGAAATCGAAAGTTCCTGAACGATCAGGCTCACACCGGTGTCGAATAAACGACGCTGACTAAAGCTCAGATCTTTAATATTCTTCAGGTGATAAAGCTCTCGAACCACATCCGCAACATCTTGCAGACTGCAGCTCGCCAACTTATCTGTCAATATGCGCTGACGTTTGGTCCAAGGCACGGATTTGGGTGCCGGCGGTTCTTCTTTCAGCGAAGCTATCACTTTGTTTGCTTCATCGGATGATATGATGGCTCGAAGCGCACCCTTCTCTGCCTTTTCTGTGGCGATGGTCACGCGACGCGGGGACTGCATCAGTTCAAGCACATATACCTGCGCTCCTGGGCCAAAGAGTTCATTCGATTCAATCGCAACAATTTCTCCTACCCCATGACTGGGATAAACCACACGCTCGCCTACCTGCCACTTGAGCAGATGATCACTTGCGATTACGGACTTTGATGATTTATTTTTTTCGAGCATTCTTTTCCTCCTTGATTTTTGAAGTTGAATGCATTAGCACCCCGTTTTGGTCAGGGGTATGTTTTTGTTTTTCCCCACTACCACAGAGAGTGCTTTGTTTAATGTGGGTAGACGTAAGAAAAGTTCCGACATAGGAGCCTTTTCCCTACACCGCCTACTTGCATCCCGTTTATAGCATATTTTTGTGCAAAGATCCAGATGGCAAATTTTAATCAGCCTATTTTCGGTTAATTTCAGCCAATTCCCAGAACGCCGTAAACATTACTGGAGATCGCATTTGCGCAGGCACACCCGGATGAATGGCATACCAGATCACTTAACTCTGGTCAGACATCGCTTATTCCCGGCACTTCAAATTTTCCTGGGTTTCAGAAAATGCGCACCACGGCGCATCACGCAATGCTTCAGATTATATGGCGAGCTTTGAAATAATGGGGAGGGTCTTACAAATCAGCGGTGAGAGGCTGTTTCGAATGGCTCGGAGCATCGCCAGCGCCAGCTGGGGATTGGATACTTCAAGCATCCGCATGGTGGCTGCGTCTATCATCATAAACGTCGTCTGTTCATCGGCATAGACGTCAAAACCGCTTTCGCATTTGAACAGAATCGCGAGCTGACCAAACACATCACCGCTCTTGAGTTCTGCAAAAGCGTCTGTCGAATTCGGGAGCGAAAGATGGGCACTGCCCGATATAATAATGTAGAGCGCATAACGTTCATCACCGCATTCACGAATGATGTCACCCGCTTCTGCCTGACAAAACTCAAGCATTTCCCGCAAATTATCGATATTTGCAGAATCCAGATTCTTGAATATCGTCGGCTTTAGCATTTGTGCCAACTGCATGCGGTCTGGCATGGCAATATTGCGATATCCCATCATGCGCTCCACAATCAGGATTAGGCTTCGGCTGGCGCGACATAGCGCGAGGATTCATCCGTCAAATCCGGGCGTGTCCAACCTGTTTTCAGTTTCTTCAGATAGTCGCCTTCTGCGCTTGGCACATCAAAAATATCGAACGAAAGACTGAAGTCTGCTGTCGGCTTGCACACCGCTCGCTTGATATCTTCAACGCGATACCCCAGATCTGTGCGAACCAGTGACATCATCGATACGATAACATCTGCATTCTTATCGTCGCTGTCGGTTCTGTGGCACAGATATTTACAGGTCGTTTCGGTGAGCTTGATCTTGTCGAGATTCCAGCGGCTTTCATAAGGCAGGCCGATCTCATTGATGCTGACGAAGAAATCTTCCGCCGATTTAAACCGTTCGCTCAATGCGCCATTGGGCAGCAGCATATCATAAACGAGACCAAATTCGTTGCGACCACAGGCTGCACTCCAACGCTTCCAGAATGCATAGGGCGTTGTCTTGGGACCAATCACGCGTCGCACATCAAATTGCTGGCGTGAAAGCTGGGCCTGAGCCTGATCTTTTCTCATGCAGCAGTTCTTGTATTTCTTACCGCTGCCACAGTGACAAAGTTCATTTCTTTGCTGATTATTCATCGAAAATCCTTCAATGGTTTATGGAAATACCGCACATCCGACCCCGATTGGAATCGACGTACAAAAAAACGCCGTTTACATAGCACGCATTGCAATCGATATCATGTTTTTTAAACAATTTTTATTTTAGGTTATGGTTTTCCCTATGTTTAGCATTGACGGATCAGCATCCAAACACAATTGCCGCTTGCTTAAAAACGATGCCATAAGTAATTGACAAAGAATAACAGACAATGATAATGCTATACTAAGTATAATATGACGCATTCGCAGATGAAAGTGAAGTTTGCGTGAGCGGCAAAAGAGAAGGAGACAAGTTATGGCTAGGGAACAACTCCAGGCCCAGGATACTCAGGTTCAACAAAAGACTGGGGCAGACAATAGTGCAGCCGTGAATCAGGCGGTCGACGGTGCAAGAGACGGTCAGATGACACAGGAATGGCAATCACCTGCGGAAAGTTGTTTGATTACTTCACCCTTTGGTCCACGCAATATTTCCGGGAATAGAGGCGGCGGTTCGTCAAACCACAAAGGCATAGATATGCGTGCGTATCAGGGAAAAGCGATCGTTGCTGCAGCAGATGGAAAAGCAGTCGTGACGGGTGGTGACTATAATACGATTGATATCGTGCATTCACAAACACTTACCACACGTTATCTGCATGCCTCTGCCATCAAAGTAGCCAATGGAAAAGAAGTAAAGAAGGGTGACACCATTGCGCTTTCAGGCGGTAAAGGTCCTAATGGGCCCAATCAGTATGATGCGCATCTGCATTTCGAAGTTCATGATAATGGCACAAGGATCGATCCCGAAGCTTTCCTGATCAACCATGGCGTTTCGTTGTCAAGAAAATCGGGACTTCCCGCGCGCAAAGATGCTGCAGATCCCGCCTCCGCAACACCTGCCAAAACGCTTTCGTCGACCAAGGAAAGTGCTGCTATCAAATGGTATGTGAGTAAAGGTTTTAGCGCTGATCTGATTAAGAGAATCCAGGTTGTCGTTGGCACTGCAGATACCGGAACGATGGATGCAACTGCGGTACAGGCCGTCGGTGCCTGGCAAAAACTGCATGGATTTACAGGAAAGCTTCTGGATGGTGAGTTCGGAGGTGGTTCGGCCGCCAAATCAGGTGATGCACAGCTTGAAGCTGATATCAGAGCTTTGCTTGAAGGGGGGACTGTTTCATCCGACAGCCAGGGCCAGGTTGAGAATGGACAGTCATCTGCATCAGAATCGGAGACTGCAGATGGACAGTCATCTGCGTCAGAATCTGTGGCTGCAGATGGCGCAGGCACACAGACCCAGGAGGATACAGAACCTGCGGCAACCGGCGACGTCCCCACAATTCTGAATGCATCCAAACTCAGTGAGGCATTGGGTTACAATATCAAAAATCATCCGTCCGAAGAATATATCAAGCTGATTCAAAAAGAAGTTGGTGCGCCCGTAAACGGCAAATGGGATGAAGCAACCTGTCAATATATTGCCAAGTGGCAGCAGGATGTGTGCCAGTTTAAAAAACCAGATGGACAGTTCGGACCGAGTAGCCAGAAGAAGGTGAGCCTTGCAGTTGAAGATTCAGGCGTTGTCATTGAGATCGACAAGGCAAAGAAATACTGTAATGATCATGGATATAAGTATTCAGAGGAACTTGATGATTTGAACGGTACTTTCCGCACAAAAGCCAAAGAAGTTATTGAGGGTGTGAAGAAGGTTGATGGATTAATTGAGATTACACAGACCATTCGTCATCCAGTCAGAGCTGCATTCATGCACTATGCCCGATACAAATATGCTGGAGTTACATCATGCGTGAACAATGCCGTGAACTTCCTCAAAACAGAATATGGCCTTGGCGTGACAGGTAATGCTAAACAGGCAGCCACGGCATTGGGCAGTGGTGCGAATGGATTCGGGATTGCAAAAGATGATAGCGGTGCCTATTGTCCTGTGGGCCTCCACAGCAATCATTGCCAGGGTACCGCTGTCGATATGAATCTGAAGAATATGAAAGCTGGTTCATCCATTGAAATCGGTGGACAATCGATGACAATACAAGCCGGTGGCAGTGCTGCAGCAAGATTGTCGAACACGCTCAAAAAATATTCGTACACCGGGTTTAATTGGTATGGTTCAGCTGATGCAGTGCATTGGTCAGAGTCCGGTCGCTAAATAGCCATTTCGTGAGTTTCATCCAGGCCGCGTGTATCACACGCGGCCTTTTTTTATTCCTTTCATCGCCATCCGAGGGAAGGCGGAGCAAAGCCCTGGCTGAACTGTGACGATGGATCCACAACAATTACATACTTTACTTGCTACTTTGCTGTATTTCGCTTAAAATACCATCTGGTTTATCCTTATTTTGGCGGTTGCTGCCATGTGTGAGGTTTATCTATGTCCATTCGTTCGCTCATATCCATTCCCCTGTTTGCATCTGCTTGTTTATTGACTGCGCCGGCTTTTGCTCAATCAGTTGATAATCCTGCAGATGCCGAAATACAGACGTCAAAGTCGCCTTCCGGGAGATACATTTTCTTGGCCAATGCCGAAGAAAATGCCAATTCTGCACCCACCGAAACGGCCAATACACAGGCGGATTCTCAGAATGAGGAGGTTGGCCTTTTCGCCTTTGGTGGTTCGGATGCATCTGCAGGTGTTACAGATGTTGTGACGGATCCCGCCGATAACGATGAGGATAAAATCGTCAAAGGACATGGCCTGCAGCTCGGAATGACATTTCTCGGTGTGCCAGACGGTATCATCGATAATTGGTTCGAGTACCATGGCAGTACCTGGGATGACGCAGTCAATATGGGCTTTTCTCTCGACTATACCCTGCGTTTTGTGCGGCCTTGCGAAATGCGCTTCTCCCTGTCGTGGGTCAATGCCAAAACCGGCGATGCCTACTGGCTCAACGCGGATCACAAAAATCAGCATCAACTGGCCGACTATATCCAGCAGAATTTCAGCATTATCGCACTCGAAGTCGCAGCTTTTCACATCATTCCCATTGTTCAGAACGCTTCGGCCCTCACTGAACTCGATTTCTATTATGGCGGCGGTTTGTGGGGCGGCGTCGTCCTTGGCAGCGCCAATCGTTACGCCATTCGTTCGTCATGTGCCCGCGAATCCTCCGACATCACGTCGTGCCCTCACGAGCCCACCAGCTCAGAATTCCTCGAAATGCCCCGTGGCTTCGGTTTCGTAACCGTTACGCTCGGCTTCAAATTCACTCTCGTCGACATCCTCACCATTCGTGCTGAAGGTGGCTTTAAAGGCTATCTCTTTGGACAACTCGGTCTGGGCGTCGAATTCTAATCCCCTTTTTCCCGCGTTTCTTTTTTATTTTGGGAGGGGGACGCCCCCTACGCGGCTATCTCGCTGTGAGACGTTCCACGGAACGTCTCACACGGCTCGATACGCCGCTACCCCCGACGCGGGGAAATACCGACATACATAGGCACTATTCATCATGAAGAAATCAACCTTTCGTCATGTCTGTATCTGCGCCGCACTGATGATTTCGGCGGCTTTCGCACCCATCTTTGTGCCAGCTGCCGCCTCCGCTCAGGATAACTGGGCTGCCGACGATAATCTCATCGAAGCCCGCAAAATTGAGCGTTATCAACAGCTTGTCGATCAATCCCCCGAAAAATCCTACGCTTTCAACCAGCTGATGGCGACTGTCGGAAAAGGTGCTGCTTACCAAAAACTCCTCGCCGATTACGAAAAAAAAGTTGCCGCCAAACCCAATAACTTCAACCTCAATATGGTGCTGGGACACATGTACCAGTATGGCGGCAGAACGGCTGATGCTCTCGCATCCTATAAAAAAGCCGTCGAAATCAAAAAAACACCCCTCGTTTATATGTCGATTGCCGCTGCTGAAGCTGAAAACCGAAACTTTGAACAGGCGGTGAAAGCATACGATGCCGCTGCGGCGCTCAATCCAAATCGCGATCAAAAACAGGAAATCTATCGCGCACTCGCCGAAATCGCCCTCTATAGACGCGATATCAACGGCGCTAAAACATATTTCGCCGAACTCATCAAACTTGAGCCGGATTCCTTGTTTGTTCGCAGAGAATTGTCCCAAATCTACGCGCAAAATAAGCTCTGGGACGACGCCAGAAAAGTGCTTGAAGAAGGACAGAAACGCGCTTCTGCAAGCGACAAAGAGCAAATTGAACTCGATATTGCCATGCTCTACGAGCAGGAAGGCAACGATGACGAAGCACTAAAACGCTACGAGGCTTTGTCCAAAAAATTGCCCTCCAGTCACTGGATGCAGCGACAGCTTTCGGCCAATATCATTGATATCGCAAGGCGAAAAGGCAATGTCACCGAACTCATTCAGACGCTCGAATCGCGATGGAAATCTCCCGATTACAATCAACGTCTGGAACTCGCCGATTTATACGAAGAAACCAATCAGCCCGACAAAGCCATTGCACAAATCGAAAAGGCCGTCGCTTCTGCACCAAAGCAAACCGAAGCACACGAAAAACGCATCCGCTTTTATCGCAGTCACGGTCAAATCGATAAAATGATCGATGCTCAGAATGCGCTCATCAAGGCAGTGCCCGATAATCCCGATTACCGCTTTGAGCTGTATAACGTCTATGTGCAGCAAAAAAAGCAGGATCAGGCTTACGGCGTACTCGAAGCCATTCTCAAGAATTTCCCGAATGATTTCGATACACAGCGAAAGGTCGCTGAGTTTTATCAAATGGATGGACGCCATCAGAAATCCCGCGCCATCTATGAAAATTGGGTGAAAAAGCATCCGAACGATCTCGAAGCACTCGAAGCTTTGGGTGATCAGTACGATGCAGACGGCGAAAAGAAAAAAGCGCTTGCGACCTGGCAAAAAATCGAAAAACTCCCCATTGATAAAGCGACAAAACTCGAATCACTCGCACGCATTTATGACGAACACGGATACAGTGACGAAGCCGAAGCGCTCTATCTCAAAAGCCTCAATGCCAATTCAAAGGATTGTCAGGCGCATGTGCAGTATGCCGATATCCTTACGCGAAACGGCAAACAGGCTCAGGCGGTCGATGCATGGAAAAAACTGGCGCAGGCTTGTCCGACTTCCCCAATGCGAACGGTTGCTGCCAAACAGATTTCAGCTATTTATCAATCGCGTGGCAATGCGCAGACCGCGATTAAACAATTCCGTGGCGAATGTGAGGCAAAACCAAACGACCTCGCCAGTTTGCTGCTCTTTGCAAAAGTAGCGGAATCCCTGCAGCGTCCGGCCGAAGCCATCCCAACGGTTCAGGATTATCTCTCCCGTCATCCGAAAGATCCCGATGCCATTAAATCACTCAGCGCATTACAGGCGGCTGCGGGTCATTTCAATCAGGCTTCTCAGACGCTCGAAGCATTGGCGCAGGTTTCGGAAATCGAAAAATATGAAGCTCTGATTGCCATGTCAGATCTCGATTTGGCAGCCGGTGATTTCGAAAATGCGCAGAAACATCTTTCCGATGCATTGCAGCTCAATGCCAGCGATGCCGATACGCACGAACGACTCGGCGATGTCCTGTTCAAACGCCGGCTTTATGAAGAAGCTTCCCACAATTACGAGACGGCTTTCCAAATCGATAGCCGCAATTTCGCTGTCGCCTTTAAAAATGCGACATGCCTCTCGATTTTGGGCAAAGACAAAGAAGCCGACGTTCTTTATGTTCAGATCGTTTCGAATGGCAACGACGAATCGCTCATGCTCAAAGCTGCCCAGCGTGCCATCGACGATCACAATTATCGCGGAACGCTCGACGAACTTGCTGGAAAATTGTTGCCATTACAGCGATCGCGTCAGCATAAGGCCATGTACCTCGACATCTTGCTGCAGATCGCCGATGCACAGGCTCAGCCGTATATTCTCGACATCCGTACCCGCGATGCTCAGCATTTGTATACCGCGCGACATCAGCTCAATGCGCTTCGCGACAAATATGCTTCAGTCCTCGTCGAATCACTGATGTCTGACGATGTGTCCCTTTCGTCCCGTGCGCTTACGCTCAGTGAATGGCTGGCTACTGCAGCTGTGGTTCAGGTCCTGGGCCAAAAAATTGAATCAGCACCAACCTCAGAATCCGGCCGAATGATGCAGCTCGATGCCATACGCGCCATTGCGTATGCTCAGTTGCCTGCAGCAGTGCCCATTCTCAAAAGATGTCTGGCAACGCAGTATCCACGGGCACTTCGCGAACACGCGGTATGGGCGCTTGGCCTCATTCAGGCGCCTGCTGCAACTTCAGAATTGCTCAATGTGCTCGATAACAACCTCGATTCATTCCGCGCCATTGCTATCATTGGGCTGGGCCGGCAAAATGCCCATATCGATCGCATCCGAAAGCTGTTCGCCTCCGATCCGAGCAATATGGTTAAAAATGTTGCAGCATGGGCGCTGGCCTATAATAAGGATACACAGTCGTTCGCAGCCATACATCAGCATTTCGAATCCGGTAATCTCACGCCCTATCAGCTGTGGACATATACACAGACCGGCGATGCGGCATCAAAAATCCTCGAGAATTTGTGGTGTGGAAAACCCGAATCCCGCGCCATGGCTGCCCGAATCATTCATTCCGAGACAACCCAGGTATCCCTCGCAAGTCTCACGCAACCCGAAGCGCAGGGCGCATTTATTCAGGGAAATACCACACACTATCAAAGCAATTTCAATCTCGAGCTGCTGATGAATCATTTCGCCGATTTGACCACGCCTCAGGATGAACAGCACGCTTCAGCAACATGGCTCGTTAAAAATGCGGGTGCAATGTCCGAAACTGCGCGTCAGATAGCAGCCGGTGCGCTCAAATCCAGCGAAAAATCTGCGGGAGAGAATGTCTGCCGCACACAGATGCTGCACGATTTGGTCACTCCGGAAAGCCTTCCGCGATTCGACAACAGTGATCCGGAAGCCAGAAAAACGCTTTCACAAACGGCTGTTGCCATTCAGAGTTCGCTCAAATCGTGGCTTTCTTCGAATGATAAAAAACTCGCAGCACTCAGCTTGCGTGCGCTTGCGCTGACCAATTCTCCCGAAATGCTCGATCAAAGCGTTAAAATCGCTCAGAATCACGATGATCTGGCTCTTCGCATTCAGGCGGTTAACGCGATCGCTGCATTCCACAATTCGCAAAGCCAGCAGGTCTTGCGGCAGTTGGCTAAAAACGATCACTATCTCGTTCGCGCAACCGCGATTTCTTATCTCGACCCCAACAATGCTGACGATAAGGCTGTGCTGCAAAATGCAGTCAACGATACCTACGCCATCGTTGCTCAAACCGCGCGTTCGCGTTTGAATCCATAAATGATTAAGCTATGTTTAACCAGTGTAGATATAGCTTTCGCACCCGATGTCGGGGAGTACAGGCTTATAGCTTGTGGCTTATAGCTTGTAGTTGTCTAAGGCGCACTATAAGCTAAAAGCCACGAAGCAAACGATTCTGCATTTTCATATCCATGCGCGTTAAACAGAGCCAATTATTATGATCATTCTGCCAAATGACGATCCATTTCTAATTCAGTTGCGCCAACTTTTGGTGGGCACCTATGCGCTCCCGGAACCGCGCAAATACACCAAAATCACCGATGGTCTCATCAATCAGACATTTGATATCGATAATGTCTGGATTCTGCAGCATCTGAACAAAATCTTTAAATCCGAAGTCAACGACGATATCGCCGAACTCACTCCGATTCTCAGGCAGCACGGCGTGAATGTACCGCTGATTTGCCGCACAAAATCTGGCGCGACATCCGTCGATGGCTCAGAGGTTGGCCTGGATCCCGGCTGCTGGCGCCTGATGACCAAAGTCGAAGGAAAAACGCTGCACAAGGTCTGCAATATCGAGCAGATTCGCTCGCTCACTTCGGCCATCGCCGCATTCCATAAGGCTTTGGATGGATGCCGGTATGCTTTTAAACATACGCGAAGCGGCGTACATGATTTCGAAAAACACCAGCATGCGCTCGAACAATCATTACAGACGCACACCAAACATCCATATTTCGAAAGCGTTCAATCGCTGTACGAAAAAATGATGCACCTCGTATCGTTCGTCGCTCCCGATAATGTCATGGCCTGTGACGATTTGCGCATCATTCATGGTGATCCAAAAGTCTCGAATCTGCTGTTCGAAAACGACGAAGTCGTGAGCATTGTCGATCTCGATACCATGGCCAAATCCCGCGTCGCGTTCGATATCGGCGACGCAATCCGTTCGTGGTGCAATCCCAGAACCGAATCCGAAGACCCCGAATTCAATCGCGAATATGCTCGCGAAGTCCTGGGCCTATATCTCGAACTTTCGCCTTTTTTAACCCGCGCCGAACGCGAATCTTTGCCCCATGCGGCAGCTCTGATTTCGCTGGAACTCGCCATGCGCTTTGCCCGCGATGCGCTGTGCGAAGACTATTTCGCTTTCGATCCCGAAATCGGTCATGCAAAACATAGCTTTATGCGTGCACACGCGATGTACACACTCTGCGAACAAATGCTTTAGGCCGCCGTATGCCGTTAGGCATAGGCAGGCTACGCACCGCGTATCGCGCAAATGCGCGATAGCGGTGCCACAAAAGTAACCGAATGTGCCGCAAATGCACCAGATTCCAGGGGGTTACGGGGCTTTCGTTTTGAGTTCGTCGGGCAGAATATCGGCTATCGTCGGCATAGATGTGGATTCGTCGACTTCAACGGCATCCGAATTATCCGGTTCGAACGGTTCGGCGATGAGCGATAAATTGATGCGGCGGCGTTCTTCGTCGATGCCGATGACGGTCACGGTTACGTTTTGGCCCACGTGGACGACGGATTCGACGCTTGGAACCCGAACTTCCGCCAGTTCCGATATGTGGATGAGCCCGCTGACCTCACCGATGCTCGCGAATGCGCCGATTCGCGTGGTTTTCCGGATCGTCGCTTCGAATTGTTTGCCCAGCGGTTTTTGCGCGACGAATTCGGCCCAGGGATCGCTGCTCAGCTGTTTGACGCCAAAACTTGCCCGGCACTTTTCGGTGTCTATCGCAAGTGTTTTGCATTCAATTTCGTCGCCAATTTTATAGGCCGCATTCAAATCGATATCGTCGCGTTTCCACTGCAGATCATTTTTGTGTATCAGGCCGCGCAGACCATTGTCGAGATCGACGAACAGGCCGAAGTCTGCAATGCTGACGATTTTAAGCGTTTGTACCGACCCGACGGGATATTTTTGGGCAATGGCGATCCATGGATTGTCTCCGACCTGTTTCAGGCTCAGGCTGATGCGTCGTCGATTTTCGTCGATGCCGATGATTTTGACTTTCACTGTATCGTTGAGGTTGAGTATTTGTTTGGCGCTGCGCACACCGTTATCCCACGAGAGTTCCGAATTGTGCACCAGGCCTTCGATTTGGCTGTCCAGACGAACATAGGCTCCGAAATTGGCGAATGTCGTGACGCGGCCTTCGACGATGCTGCCGATTACGAGCGATTTCACTGCGGCAGCCCACGGATCTTCGACCAGTTGTTTGTGACCCAGCGATATACGGCCTTCTTCGACGGCCAGTACGATGACTTTGAGCTTTGCGCCGATGGAGACGACTTCGGCGGGATCCTGGTTGCCCCACGACAGATTCGAACGATGGACAAGACCTTCGACGCCTGCGCCGATATCGACAAATGCGCCAAAATCTACAATCTGTTTTACGGTTCCTTCGTATATCTGGTCGGGCTTTAGCTGCGAAAGCAGCTTTTCGCGCGCTTCGCGCTGTTGTTCTGCAACCGCCGCACGATGGCTCACGATAATCGTACCGTCTGCCTGTAAAACCTTTAAAATGCGTGATTTCAGCGTTTGCCCGATGTACTGTTCGAGTATGATATGCGATGAATCGTCGACTTCACGACGCGGCATGAATGCTGCGACCCCCAGCACATCACAGACCAAACCATTGTCTTCGGCGGCGACGACTTCGGCATTCAGATCGCTCGCGTTCTGTTTGGCTTCGTTGATTTGCGTCCACAGGCGCGCCAGCGATACCTTGTCGATCGAACATGCCCACATGCCATTCTTGGCAATGCCGTCGACATAAAGCTCAACGATATCGCCTTTTTTGATGTCGTCCTGACATTCGCTGCGTGGCACAAATGCCCACTGAACTTCGTCAAACTTAAAAATGACGCGCTGGTCGCTGACTTCTTCACAGCGAGCATTGATGATTTCACCGATGTAATCACGAATTTCTGTATCCATGTGTTTTCCTCGTTTTGGCCAGCCAAATCCAAAAACTCTGCGCGCCGGCTGGACGCTGCGTATCAGAGCAGTTTATTGATCATTTGTTCCCGCGTTGGAATCACGCCGCCATCTGTGCAAATACCGACGACTTGCGGACGATTGGGCAATTGACCGGCGATGCGTTCGACATCTTCGCGCAGTTGTCCGCGATTGCATTCGACCACGCAAATCTTATCGACATTTTGAGCGGCCCTGATGAACGCCGGCTCATCCAGCGGCCACAACGATTTGGGGCAGAACCAGCTCATGCGATGGCCGTCGGCGCGGGCTTTTGATACGGCTTCGTGCGCAATCCTCGCGCAAATGCCGAACGCGACAATCAGCGATGTCGCGCCGTCCTCGATATCAGTTTCGGATTGCATCAATTCAGATGCCATCTTGCGGTATGCATCGAATCTTTCGTCGTTCTTTTCGTTCAGCCGCTGCGGCACGAGTTCGAGCGTCGAAACGATATGGCCGTGCGTTGCTTCATCGCCACGCACCGCGATGTCGAGCGGCCAACGGTTTGCCGGCACATCGTTACCCGATGGCAATTCTTCAGGCAAATCCATGGTTTCCATCATCTGCCCGATAAATGCATCCGCCAGCACGACGACAGGAGTGCGATATTTAAAGGCAATTTCAAATGCCTTCGCCGTGTGCCAGAACATCTCGGAAACACTGGCCGGAGCCAGCACAGGCATACAATAATGCCCATGTCCGCCGCCTTTTACGGCCATAAAATAGTCGCCCTGTTCTGGCCCGATGTTGCCCAGCCCAGGTCCCGACCGCATGATATCGACGATCACGCATGGCAGACGCGCCGCAGCCAGATACGACATACCTTCCTGCATCAGGCTGAATCCCGGCCCCGAAGTCGCCGTCATCGCCGCAGTCCCCGTCGCCGCTGCCCCATACAGCATATTAATCGCCGCAACCTCGCTTTCTGCCTGCAGTGCCAGCCCTCCCGCCGCCGGAATCCGCTGCATCGCATCGTGCGCAATTTCGCTCGCCGGCGTTATCGGATATCCAAAAAACGCCCGACAGCCCGCATAAAGCGCCCCAGCTATCACCGCATCGTTGCCTTTGATAAATGCCCGTTTCATATATTGGTAAAGCCCGAGTCTTCGTTTCCTGCCCTTTTTCATCTGGGCGCCGGCTATGCGCCAAAGGCGCATACGCCTTGCGTTTCGCGCTATCGGTCAATGCCCGATACGCGCGAAATTATCATGCTATTTACCCCCAATCCTGCCGATTGACAAATTAACCGCAATAGGTTGCTGAACAAAGTCACGATTTGGCTTTATGCGCCACTTGTTGTAAATCTCTTCCCCTTATGCCATCGTGAAATGTGTCGGATTGGATCATACTAATTCGCTTTACAATTATTAGGCGCTTACAAAAACGTTTGAGTTCACGATACCAGAGCGAAATGATGTGAAAGATTGGGGTTCACGGGCAAATCGCCCGCGAATTACCCAATTACGGATGATACGAATCAGATGAGGGCTAATGATTACAGGTAAGTGTTTCTCCAAATATATTTGAAGAATTACTGTCGCTGAAAACGCTATTCTTCGTTCCCCATTCCTTAATAATTTCGCATGCGATTGTTTTATTCCCCGCAATACCTGACTCCGTAAACATTCTGTCTGCTTTCGTCACTTTTGATACATTCCAGTCACCGATATTTTGATTAAAATCCTTAGCCCCACTAAACATACTATTCATTTCTGTAACATTTGATACATCCCACACTAATATCTTGATTAAGTTTACTATTATTTAAAAACATATAGTTAGTATTTGCTACTTTTGATGTAATCCAATTATCTAACGGACTATTATAACCCATATCAGCAAACACCCCAAGTATCACACATACCATAAGATTTACAGACACCATTTTTAAGACAGCCAGTACTTCCACATGATTCCGAGCATACACACGAACCATCATCTTTACATCCATTTAGACATCCAGTACATATACATGATCCATCAAGATTACAATCTTGCTTGCATGAATCATTGCAAGCACATGAACCATCCGCATTGGTACCATATTTACAGCCATCTATATCAATGCACGCTCCTTTTTCATTGCAACCATATTTACAGTAATTTGTATCACATTCGCATACACCTGTTTTTTCATTGAGCATATCACTTTTTACACAATCAGGATGTTTACACGAACCATCTGCATTGCATCCATAAGCACATTCATTCGAGCAAATGCAGGAACCATCAGGATTGCAATCATCTTGGCAATTTTTATGACACTTACATGAACCGTCGCTATTATGTTGATTATTCTTGTCATAATCATTTTTGCAATTTAAAGCTTCTTTGCATGAACCATCATCTTTCCACCCCATTAAACACTTGCACGTCCCATCTTCGTTACAATCACTGGCACAATGATTATTACATTTACATTTGCCGTTTTCAAGGCGCCCGAACCGGCAGTCACTTAACGCACTGTTACATTCATTGTAATTTTCATTAAAACCATACTGGCATACTTCCTTCTTCCAATACTTTCCATCCACACATGTATAACAAGTTAATTCATCCTCAACACATTCAGTAACCTCACTCTCGCATCCGACATTCTGTGTATGTTCCATACAAGCAGCCATCACAGCGGATGTAGCCAGAAGACAAAGAATAATTGATCGTTTCATCGTACAACTCCTTTTAGAACTGGAACGCGAGAGAAGCGGAAGTGGGTGAAATATTGAAAGTGAGATTCATATAATCTTTGGCGCGTTTATACTTGTAGCCATAGATACCGGCGAGCACGGCACCGGTAATGGTGAGCGCGGAACCGACGCCAACCAGCGACCAGCCAACGATATGCAACGGCTCTTCTTTATACTTTGCGGGAAGCTCGTGACTGGATTTAAATTTGATGGGATCGGAGGTGACGACCAAAGCCGCGCCGACGCCACCGAGAACAAGGCCACCGATGCCAATGCCCGCGCCAATCCACATCGTTGTTTTGTAGTCGTCGCTCTGGATCTGATAGGATTCTTCTTTCGTTATGGTTGTAGCGACTAATCTGCTCAGTTCGGCTGTGGTGGCTTCCAGCTTTTCGTTGATACGCTTGATATTCTCCGGATCGGCATCGGGATAGGCTGCGATATATTTATCGCTCCATATTTTATCGAGCAGTTCTTTGCCAACCGAGAAACGGTCGGTATTCTGTGTAGATTTCTGGAGATAGAACAAATACTTTTCGTTATCGCCCAATCCCTTGTGAATATAAGCGATGGTATAGTTCAGAATGGGCGACAATTCACAGATATTTTCGAGTTCATGGCTATGTTGCAGCGCAGTATTGTAGTCCCCACCTTCGTAAGCCTCATTCAGCTGATTAAAAGTATTTACCCAAGCCTTATTATTACCGAGGTTGTCGCAGTTGTCAGCGAACGCGGGTGACAACCATATTAAACTACATGCCCCCCCCCACAACCGTATGGGCGCATGCATTAAGCCATCTTCTTGCGCGTTCGAATCCGTGAATTTGCATTGTTTGCGACTCCATTATAGAGATACAGTGTTCCAGTATGCATTTGATTACTTCAGACAAATACCGATCCGGCATTTGTTACGATGTCACACGCCTCACATAGCACATTTCGAGGCATTTAACATGGATAAAACACAGAGCCTTTTTCCCGGTGTGTGGCATTTTTTCCGTGGTGCAGCAATTCTATCGGAAGGGGGATTGGGGCACGGTGTACGCAAAGTCGTGAGACGAAGAACGTCGTAGGCGTTCTGGCGAGTAGCCCCCTGTTGGAGCGTAGCAAATACTGGGGGATCATGGGCATCCCCCTTTTTCCCAAATTTGCCTGCCCATCGGGCAGGCAAATTTGGGAGAGAAATGAGGCGGAATTCGCTTTTCCCCCGGTTGCTAACGCAACCGGGGGTTACTCGCCAAAAGCCCTCCGGGCTTTATATAATGCGTTATCTGCGAACTTTGCGTACACCATGGGGTTTGGGGGGAGAGCTCAGACCATATTGTTAATAACCATAGCCAGAACAATAATGTGGGCTTTCGGCGTCTTTTAGGATGGTATCGACGATCACGCATGGCAGATGCGCCGCAGCCAAATACGACATACCTTCCTGCATCAGGCTGAATCCCGCCCCGAAGTCGCCGTTATCACTGCCCCATACAGCGTATTAATCTCTGCAACCTCGCTATTTGCCTGCAGCGCCAGACTGTCAGCCGCCGGAATCCATTGCTACAGAAGGACTGATTACGGAGAATCTACGCAATGAGATGTATCTGCATCCAGACACGTCACTTTTCCCGTCAGTACCGGGCATAATAAATCGACATAGGCAGAGTGGAATTCTTCTGATTCCTTACCTTTTTCATACTTACCAAACGTGAGTTTCTCGGTTTTGATTTCATCATTGTCAACCAATTCGCTGCAACGAACCCATTCGGTGTTGTATGATATATCGCTGGTTGATTGATTCAGGATGTCCAATACATCTTTGGAATTATTGAGTGCATGATTTATTGTACTTTCATTGATGTTGATATTATTCGTTTCTGCGTTGGATTCTAAACTAGCAGAATAGGGGTGATAAGGGGTGGCGGGACAAGTATTATCAATGCAATAAAATGTGAACAGATCATTGCCAAATGGTGTTTTATATTGCAGATATCGATTGCATTCGCTCGATGTTTCAGTGGCCGGGCTGTCACAATACAACAAATTCATGAGATGATCTGATTCTGCGAGCTTATATCCAGGTGTTAAATAGAAGACATTATTAAATGAATTATTGAGGAACTCTTTAATTCCGCGCAGAATGTCATCAGATAGATTGCCTCCCATTGTTGCAGCAATCTGAGCTGTTCCCCACCCAAGGATATTGTTATGGGCATATAGAGTATAATTTTTGTAAAGATCTGCATTATTTAAAATGTTAGATATTTTGACATCGATGGATTGAGCAAATACTATTGGGTTTTGGTCGGTTTCTGTGGGGATAACGCGGCTTATAAATCCGGCGAACGAATCTTCCTGACCATTTTCGCTCACGGGATTTAAATGAAGAGTTGCTTTGGATAAAATGTTTTGCAGAATAAATGTACTGTTTGGAACGGCTTTGACTTGCGATATAAAACCTGCACCCGAACTACCATTTAATTCTTCTACAAGTGAAATGGTATTAGTAATATGATAGATGTTGTGTGGTTGTTCACCCGGAGTACTCTCAGATGTGTCTAAGAAACAGATAAACCCAGCGGCTTCGTTGCCTGATGTAACGCTGTGGACCTCATTGATGACATTATTGATGGATAAAGTTTTTGATTTTAAATAGCCAAACATGCCACCGGCATAATTATTATCACTACTGACTGAGCCGGATAACTCTATGCCGTCATTGTTAAGCATACTAACACTTCTATTGATGACGTCGTTTAAGTCAATGTTTCCAGACGAATATCCATCTATCTGGCCAGCAATACCTCCGGCATTCTGGAAAATCGCATGGATGGTGTAAAATGTATTTTTAATGCCATTTAAACTGATGGAAGCAGATGAATCGTTAAAATATGAATATCCAAATATACCGCCAACGCATGAATCACCCGAGAGATTTGTGCTGTGGATTGTTGAATTAAATAGTTGAGTTGTTCCATTGCTTGTATATCCAATGAGTCCACCAACAGCATGCAACCCTTGAATATCGTTGGTGTTTATATCGGAATTGATAATTATTGTGTTGTTGTTGCCGCTATAACCAACAATTCCCCCAACTGCACTTGTAACTATACTAGTTCCATAAATGGATAACATGTTGTTCTTTGTCGATTCAATATGATTAATTGATGTGTGTGTGTGTTCAAACTTGATGTCACCTACTGAACCGCCAATAACGCCACCAATAAATGTTTCTCCTGTGATTTTTTCTGCTTCGATTTGTGAATTCTGAATCGTTGTTGCTGCATTTGTGCAACCTATTAAGCCACCTGCACAACTAAAGTTATTAATACTGCCAGTCGCCTCAATGGAATCAAACTGTGCGATTGTGTCATCTATTGTAGTAGTTCCATCGCTTAGACCAATGAATCCACCGATCTGAGCTTGGCCGCTAATTGATGTAGATTGGATGTTTACATGGTTGATCTCGGCATTCCCTCGCGAATACCCCATTATACCGCCAATCTTTGGCCCATTGCCGGTCACTGATTGAGATAAAATCTCAATATCATTGATAGTTACAGTGTCATCACTATTATAATCTGTACCACCGATAATACCTCCTGCAAAATCATTATTGCTATTTACAATAAGGTTTTCGAACACATGTATATTCGATATAGAAATCTTACCCGTTGCAAATCCAACTAATCCACCTGCAAAACCGTGTTGTGTAGTGCTGATTGTAATTCCTGCAGTGGCATCGGATGGTGCGATTTGCGTGATGTTATCTATTGTTAACTCGGAATCAGTGGCCATTGTGCCGACTAATCCACCAGTTCTCCTTGTCCCTGATACATTCAGGTCGCTTATGATATTGATGTCAGATATACTGGATTTGCCTGCGATTATGCCGACTAATCCGCCAACGCCATGTTTGTCTCTGTCAAATTGATGGTTGACAGTGATGTTTTCTAAAGTGATATCGGAAATAATGGCGTTAGAAATTTTATGGGTTAACAGACCTCTACAATAAAAATAGTCACAAGTTAGGTTAATGTTTTTGAAAGAAATATTAGATATTTGAATGTCATTTAACCCCAACATGTTATCAGGATCGTTATCCACATCTGAATATAATAATGACCGTTCTGTGTTGATTGTTGAACTATACAGTGGTATTATCTCCGCATTATTTATACCTCTGATTGTTGTAGTGACATCTCTCAATGGAATGCCGAAACAATCCGCATCACATTCGATTTCGCCAGAAAATACGAGTTCGCTGACATCATCAATCAAATACATATTTCTGTATGTTTCGATATCTTCCTTACTGCATATATAAAATGTTCCACCGTTTATGTCGTAATAATACTCGCCGCATTGCTCTATACAGGCATTTTCAGAACACTCGAGTTCACAGTCTTTTTCGTGTGTCCAAACATTATCTTGCTCATCTTCTGAATATTTGCATGTTTCAACGGATTTGCCATCATCTGTGCATCTTTTTGCAGATTGATTATCACAGGTTTGATGCCCACATGCATTTGTATTCTCATTACACACAAAGTCACAAGTTTTAGTTTGCCATTTTCCATTTTCACAATACTGCATAGCGTTAGTGCCGATACATTCGTGTTCATCGGCTTCGCATTCATCCTGGAGGGTACATCGATCCTCTATACAACTTTCATTGCTCTCACAATCGATATCAGATGTACACGCTACACACTGAAATGATGTTGTATCACAAACCTTCCCATTACTGCATCCACCGTGTTCACCAGTGCCATCGCATTCTGCTGGCGGCTTTTGTGTGCAGCGATGCGATTCTTCGTCACAAACCTGGTTATCATCACACCCACCATGCTCATCGCATTCGTTGCAGTACGCAAAGTTTTTGAAGGTTTTGCAACCGTGTGCACAGTTTACTGTCGCTATAGTTAAATCAATTGACGAGTCATCTAGCTTGCATTTGAAAAGCAGTTTGTTGCTTGAATCTGATTCGCAGCTGGTTTGTACTTTATCATCATTACATGAGGATGGCGTGGTGACATGTGTGCATATCACATTTCGATCCTGCGAATCTTTTACGATTTGACCATTGCAATACAGAACAATCTGCGCATTTTCGTCCGTGTCGCATTTGCAATTGGGGATGTCTAGGGGGGTTGTTCCCGATGGATGGATGCATCTGCCTGCTTCGCAGCTTTCACAGGTGATATCTTCATTGGGGACCCATTCGGAACCATCGCAAATTTTTACGGTGATGACGCCCGCGTTTTCTTCGCATTGAATGGTATCTACAGGGCAATTCTGGTTTGGCTCTGGTTTCGCTTCGCCATTAAATCGGTATTGAGCGTCACTGCAGCTGGTGGCCAGGGCGCAGACGATGGAACAAATGGCGATTAGGTATTTGCAATGCTTGCGCATGATTTCCCCTTTTGGTGCTTATGGAACGAGAACGATGTATCTTGTCGATAATAACAAATCAGCCAGTGACGTCGCGTTATCACTGGCTGAGATGTTTTGAACTGATAGATTGTAATTATTCTGCGATATATAATTTGACGTAAGAATCGTCATCGGCCATCAGATCACTGGCGGTATCATCGCCCCACGTTCTGATTCCCTTCATTAAGTAGTTGTCGGGACAAATATAATCACCGCCGCCAATCGCATTTACGACGCCGACACAGTAATAGGCACCTGGCGTCTGTGGCAACTGTTCATCATCGATGGTAAAGCTGTAGCTGGACTCATCGACAGATTTGAGCTTGGCCGGTATTTTGATCCATTCATCCAGCGGCGTATTATACTTTGTCCTTTCGATACACGCGACATACGCAGTCATGGTAGTTCCTGGATCTTTGATATCGGCATCCAGACCATAGATTTGGGTAAATTCGATAGTTTCATCCCCGTCCTCGGTCGTGTAGTCAAGGGTATTAATGGTGCAGCTGAAGTTATCATCATCAATATAGCAATACAATTCGCCCTGCTCACAGTAGTAGTCACACATGTGACGATCCGTAAAGACGCCGTCTTCGCAATACTCTATGTAATTCTCGTCATCATACGATGTGCAGCCCCAGGAACCGTTCGGCACTGTGTATATACCATCGATGAGGCAACTGCCGCCGGGGGCTTCGCATTTGGTATTATCTGGGCTTGGGGAATAGCCATATTCGCACTCATGTGTGCATTTATCCTCTTTACATATACTCCTTGCATGTTCGACGTCTGTGTTGCAGATTTGTCTGTCTATCCATTTGCCATCCTGTCCGCATTTGGCAACTGATCTAGACGTATCGCATCCTTCTTCACCTGGTTTGTATGTTTTGGAATAGGACGAACACAGGATAGCGTCGCATTTCTTGGTGCTCGAATTGTATTTATAGCCATCGTGGCATTTGAGGCTGCAGCGATTGTTTTTACACGACGTATCGCCGTTGTCATCTTGGGGACAATCGGCAGCTTTTGCCCCCCAGTCACCATTTGTACAGACCGAACGCGTAAAGTTGTCCGAGCAACCATTCTTGCCGTTGAGTACTTCATCGCCGTTAACATCCGTACAATTACTTTGTGGGGTTGGAGTCGTGATTTCTTTGCAAACGCCGTTGTCATAATCTTCAGTGTAGTTGTCGCCGTTGCATTCGAAGGAACAGCTGGTGCCAAGCTCGTTGCAGATGGCGGTTGCGTTGGCGACTGACGGGCAGTCGACCCCATCGCCCCATGAGCCATCTTTGGTGCAGGTATAGGTTTTACCATCCTGGCATTTGACTTCGGAACCAGAGCATAGCACTGGATCTGATATCGTTGACGGCCCTATGCTGCTAGCGGGAACGTTGCTGTTATAGTACACAATACCCGAAAGATTAAATCTAACGTTCTCCTGGGCGAGGTAACTTGTGATGATACTGACGGTTTTGGTGTTGATGTAGTTGGTGGCGACGATGTTATTGTTGTTGGCGTCTTTAAGAATGCATCTTTCCCCATCCTGACATTCAACGGGCAGGATATCATTGAGCGTAACGAGGGTGCCGTTGTAATCGTTATGTACGCCATTGTTGATATCTACGATGCTGACGGTTGTGACTGGAATGGTCTGATTTTCGGCCAGCCGTTCGACATGGATTTTGTCGCTGTCTTCTGTACGAACCCAGAGCTGGCACTTATTGTAACCGACTGCGCTGGATGTGATTTTGACTTTGTCACCGATAGCGACCTTGCCGCTGCTGATTTCACAATTGGAGCTTATACAATTGACAAAAATACCGGCATTTTTACCATTTGTCACATCGGGATCCTGAACAAAGAATCCATTGGTCTTTTTGGCAGTGACAATGCCTTCGATTTGTACATTGGCCGGCGTGCGGAAGTTTTTGCCATCGTCTGCACACCCCTTGGGGTTAAGCGTCGTAATCGCATCAAAATCGGCATGAATAGCGGCGATTTTGGTATAGCTTTTGAGCTGTGGTTTATCTTCGCAGGTCGGTGTCGCGCCAGGCTTGCATTTCTGAGATTCTGAACAGGCCTCTGCGCCTTCTGCATTGCTGAGTTGACCGTTTGTGCATATCACGATTTGTGATAAATCTTCGTTGCACGCTTTACTGCCACTGGCCAGATCGCCGCAAGGTGCTGGTACACAGCGATCTGCTTTGCAGTGGCTCTTGCCTTGAACCGTTGCGCAATCCGTGCCTTCTTCACTCAATCGGCCCGAATTGCATGTTTTCAATACATTGCCGACGCAGATGTTGGCGCCGTCGTTCACCTTGATTTCGCCGACTTCACAAGGGGTGGTCTCAGGCTTGATTTGATTGCAGATAAAATTGCCTCCCGAAGTTGTGCATACGGTGTTGTCTTTACATTCCTGGTATACCGTAAACTCGCTGTCATTGCAGATTACGACGTTATTGTCTTTACAGGCTTTTTCGCCGTTTGCCACTTTTTGTTCACCGATTGAACAATCGCGCAGCGCTGAGCATGCAGCTTCGCCATCGCGGCAAATGCTGTTTTTGCATGTTTCGGTTTGTATATCACCTTCGGCACATGTCAGGAGCTTGCCGCCACTGCAAATCGATTTGCCATTGTCGAGCTTTGAGTTGTCGGGCAGTGGGCATTTGACTTCTTCCGGGGCGGATGTTCCGTTATCGATACAATTGCCGACTTTCTCATCGCAGGTTTGATTATCATTGCATGTAATGGTCGTTTCCTGGCCAACTTCGGAACATTTGGTCAGCACTTTGCCATTGCATTTGTTTCCTGGCACACATTTCGGCTCAACGCATTCTTCGGAATTGCTGTCGCATGTTTTATTCTCACATGATTTCTTTTTAACCCAGTTATTATTTTCACATTTGTAAAGTGAGTTGTTGCTCAGGCAGTGAACTGCGCCTTCGTTGCAGACAAAAGAGGCGGATTTATCGTCGCAGGTGTACGTTACCGGGTTGCAGGTCTGTGTTTCATTGCATTTTTGTTTGGTTTGCCATTCGCCCCCAACACAGGCGACGACGATATTATTTTGGCAATCCTGGGCATTTTCTGAGCATTTTGGCTGCTCCTGGCAGGATGCTGGATCTGTTGCGCATTTATCTGGCGGCGTCACCGTATTATCCACTTTCTTTTTGTCATCGGAACAGCCAGCCATCAGGCAAATCGCCGCTGTAATTGCCATAATCTGAATTGAAGCTTTTTTCATAATCTTCTCCTTTTGTTGAATCAAACACACAAAAATGCATCATGAAACTTAGCGATTTCGTTTGCTGTGGTCAAATTTTTTGACGTGATACATGCACGATATGTAACAGTTCAGCTCTATTCCAGGAACGCCATAGGCGTTCAACATCAATAGACCCCGTTTGGAGCCGTAGGCGACTACCGGGGGAATGATGTATCAATAAAAAAGCCCGTAGGGCTTTGGGCGAGTAGCCCCCCGGTTGGCGCGTTGATGTATCAATAAAAAAGCCCGTAGGGCTTTGGGCGAGTAGCTCCCCGGTTGGCGCGTTGATGTATCAATAAAAAAGCCCGTAGGGCTTTGGGCGAG
>JAEEGL016915861.1_pt1 | contig 26829 bp, 21 predicted proteins | sample 9134231 | NCBI WGS metagenome assembly JAEEGL01 (sample SAMN16246548, study PRJNA631951) | gut metagenome | biome: gut microbiome; feature: rumen; material: fiber-attached | host: Bos | place: Iran: Karaj | collected 2018-10 | reverse complement strand
GGCGGCGGAAACGCCGAACTTCTCTTCCATGGCCTTTACCAGGTCGGCCAGCTCGAGAATAGTCATGCCTTCAACGGCAGAAATGATCTCCTGAATATTCATGATAAACCTCCAATTATTAGTTAGGTAAGATAGGGATTATTCTTCGCCGGCCAGCTTTTTGCGGTAGGCCTCTACCACGCGGGCGAAGCCGCTTACTGCGCTCATCAGGCTGCCCATGAAGCGGGCGATAAGCACTTCCTTGCTGGGCAGTTCAGCCAGAGCCTGCACGCCTGCGGCATCCAGATAGGCGCCGTCGCACGCGCCGCCCTTAATGGCGAGCTTCTTGGTCTTCTTGCCGTATTCGGCGGCGATCTTCGCGGGAGCGATCATATCCTCGTAGCCAAAGGCCACGGCGGTGGGACCCTCCAGCAGGGCTTTGAGCTGCTCTCCGTAGGGAGTCTGCTCGGTCGCCAGGTGGATCATGGAGTTCTTGATAACGGTGTATTCAACGCCGGCTTTGCGGAACTCATTTCTCAGAGCGGTATCCTCGGCCACCGTAAGACCCCTGAAATCCACCAGCACCACGGTAGACGCCTTGCTGAACTTCTCTTTGAGAGTCTCAACGGCGGCTTCCTTGGCTAATCTTGCGGAAGACTTCTTTTCGATTTCGGACATTCTGTTAACACCTCCATTCCCGTCCGGCTTTTTGACGGTAAATAAACGCCCCTGCGATGGGCGCAAGGGCGGTAATCTCTGATACAAACTCAAGAAAAACCTTCCGTCGCGCCTCGGCGGGCATCGGACCAAACGTCCGGATTTACGCTTTCGCGCCCGCTGTCTGTGGCACAGGGCTTTTTACCGACGGATATTTTATCACCTGCAAGATATATAGTCAAGTTAAAGCTTGTTTAAGCCTTGAAAAACAAGAGGGTTATTTGTTATAATATATCAAGTATAAAATTGGAGGAGATATGCCCGCTGCTTACAGGACCGTCGCGCTGCTGATGAGATATCCTTTGGCCGCGCTGGGAGTTTTGATCGCACTGAGAGGCGCGTACATGGCGCTTGTAGACCTGCGCCGCGCCGCGCGCATCCGCCGCCAGGAGGGGGTGGACTCCGCCGTGGCGGTGCTGTTCTGCCTGCCGTCGGACAGGGAGGGCAAAGGCAAGCGCGTGCCCCTTACCCGTTCCGGCTGCGTGGGCAGCTCGAGCAGCGCGGACGTGAGCGTGAAGGACTGCGGGCTCAAGGCGCGGCATTTCGAATACGATATACGTGACGGGATGATGGAAGTCAGGCCCCTTCCGGGCGCCAAGGTCTCCAGGGTCAAACCGGGGGACGGCGCGCTCAAAGTCAAGCCCGGCGAAAAGCTGCTGGCGGGCAGCGCGGTCATATATTTCAAACTGATCAGGCGGGCTGCGAAGCCCGTTTCCCCGGGATACAGACGCGTGTATAAAAGAAAGGGCGGCAAATGAAGCTGTTCGGCCGGAAAAAAGACAAAACGGTGATAGACAACTACCGTAAACTGATCTCACGCGCCTACGAAACGCCTCTGATGCTGCTTATAATGGTGTTTCAGGCGGCGTGCATGGGGCTTATGGCGTTCAAGGACGGGGGGATCAACCGGTTCTGTGTCGTCATGGCTTTCGCGCTGCCGTTAGGCACCTGGGGGCTTACTTACGTAATAAACAAACTGATATACGCGGACAAGGCGCTGATACTGCTTACGGCATTCCTGGCAAGCCTGGGCGTGATAACCCTAAGGGCGGTGCTGATATCTCCAGCGAAAGCCATATCACAGGCAGAGGTTTTGCCTTTGGGCTGCGCTTTCATGCTGCTTGGCGCGCTTCTTATACACTTTTTGCGAATAAGGGGCTGGCTGGTGTGGCTGCTGATGGTATTCTGCGCGGCGTTAATGGTGATGCCCTTCGCGTTCACCACCGCGTCTAGCGCGAAAAGCTGGATAAGGCTGTGGGGCCGCCAGCTGCAGCCCTCGGAGTTTGTGAAGCCCGCGCTGGTTGTGATACTGGCGTACGGGTTCACCCGGGGCAGCCGAATAAACGACTGGTTCGTGTACGCTTTTTACGCGGCGGGGCTGTGCGTTATACTGCTTCTGCAGAAGGACCTGGGCGCCGTGCTGCTGTACTTTCTGCTGACGGCGGCCATGTTTTCGGTGGGCACGGGCAGATGGAAGCTGGCGCTGGCGGCGCTGGTGTTCGCGGCGGCAGTCGGCGCGGTGTTCGTGTCTTTCGCGGACAGGATACCCGGCTTTTCCTACCTGGCCGCCCGCATCGACATCTGGCGCGACCCCTGGAACAGCCAGAGGGAGGAGAGCCGGCAGATAGTGCAGGGGCTCATGTCCATATCCAGCGGAGGCCTGTTCGGGGCGGGACTGGGATTGTCCGCCGCCCGGAAAGTGGCAGTGGTGGCGTCGGATTACATATTTGCCGCAGTATGCGAGGAATTTGGCATAGTATTCGCGTTTTCGGTCATCTGTGTGTACGCCATAATGCTGATCAGGGGCTGCGGAGTCGCCATGAGCGCCCGGGGACGTTTTTATGCGCTGGCAGCCTTTGGAAGCGTGTTTGAGCTGACCAGCCAGATGTTGCTCATAGTCATGGGCAACCTGCATATATTGCCGCTCACGGGGGTGACGCTGCCGTTCGTGAGCGAGGGCGGCAGCAGTCTGTGCGGCAGCATGCTGCTTATCGGCCTGGTACTGGGCGTGAGCGCCTTGAACGCCAAGGACGAGTATGATGATCTGAAGAGCCTTGAAATGCGGGGCGGGAGGCTTAAACTGTGAAACGGATCAGAAGGCAGATATGCGCCCTGTGCGCGTTCCTGTGCGCGCTGAGCCTTCTGACGATGCTGGTGTTCTCGCTGAGCGTAAGCGCCAACGGCGCCAGGTGGCTGAACCGCGCCCAGAATACCCGCATACAGGAGGCGCGCAAAACCACGGTGCAGGGCACGCTGTACGACAGCGCCCTGACGCCCCTCGCGTACAGCGCGCGGGCGGGGGAAAGGGAGTATATAAGCGACCGGGCGGCGCGGCTTTCTCTGTCCCATGTGATAGGCGATCAGAAGGGCATGAGCGAGACGGGAGCCGAGATCCGCTTTGCCACCACGCTTTTGGGCATGACGGACAAGACAGGCACCGATAAGACGCTCCAGTCGCTGATGGGCGACGACCCGGTAGGCTACGATATAGTATTGACCGTAAACGCGGAGCTCAACAAATACGTCGCGTCCCTGTTCCCCGAGGGCGCGCTGGGCGCGTGTGTTATAATAAACTACAAAACGGGCGAGATACTCTGCAAGGTGTCGCTGCCCGCGTTCGATCCGGCGCGTATGGATGCTCCCGTAGAGGGTACCGCGTACTATGACCGCGCCACGCAGTTCCGCTACGCGCCGGGTTCCGTGTTCAAGATAGTGACACTGTCCGCCGCATTGGAGGCTATCCCCGGGGTGCTGGAGGAAAAGTTCAACTGCGACGGCGAATGGGATTTCGCGGGCAGCGTCATACGCTGCGCGAGCGGCACAGCCCACGGGGAGATCACGCTTAAGGAAGCTTTCGCCAAAAGCTGCAACATCACTTTCGCGTCCCTCGCTTACAGAATGGGCGCAGCGAGACTCAGGGCGGAGGCAGAGAAGTTCGGCTTCAACACTGAGTTTCAATTTGACGACGTCATAATGTACGCTTCCCGCTGCTTAAACACGTCCGACTCCGAGGGCGACCTTATCCAGGCGGGCTTCGGCCAGGGTACCACGGGGGTCACGCCTCTGCATATGGCGATGATAAGCGGCGCGATTGCCAACGGCGGCGTGATGATGGAGCCGCGCCTGGTCAAAGAAGTCAGGCGGCACTCCGGGCTCGTGATATCGAAAACCCAGGCGAAGGAATACATCACATGCGTGGATCCGGAGCTGGCCAACACGGTGGCGTACTACATGTACGAGACGGTCAAAAGCGGCACGGGCAGCCGGGCGAACATAAGCGGATACACGGATGGCTTTATCTGCGGCAAGACGGGCTCGGCGGAGACCTCATCGGACAAAAACAGCCAGACCAACGCCTGGTACACGGGTTTCTTATACAGGGATGAAGCGCATCCCTACGCCATAGCGGTAGTAGTGGAACAGGGCGGCGCAGGGGGCAGTGTTGCCGCGCCTATAGCCGCCAAAGCACTCAAAAAAGCAATAGATCTGGGATTATGACAGGAGGAAACGCCATGAATGTTCAGCAGTTCGCATCATCCATCCGCGAGAACGTGTCACGCGTCATCGTAGGCAAGGACAACGAGATCAACCTGATTATCACCGCGATCCTGGCGGGAGGGCACGTGCTTATGGAGGACGTGCCGGGCACAGGCAAGACGCTTATGGCCAAAACGCTTGCCAGAAGCGTGAACGCCGAGTTCAGGCGTGTGCAGTTCACACCCGACCTGCTGCCTACCGACGTGACCGGCTTAAGCGTATTGGACAGGGGCTCGGGAGAGTTCGTGTTCAAGCCCGGTCCCGTGTTCACCAACATACTGCTGGCGGACGAGATAAACCGCGCCACTCCCCGTACCCAGAGCGCGCTGCTCGAGTGCATGGAGGAAAAACAGGTGACCATAGACGGCGAGACCCGGCGCCTTCCCAGCCCGTTCATAGTGATCGCTACCCAGAACCCTGTGGAGACCCAGGGCACGTTCCCGCTGCCGGAGGCGCAGATGGACCGCTTCCTGATGCGGCTCAGCCTGGGCAGGCTTTCCGGGCCTGAGAACGTGGAGATGCTCAAGCGCTTCATGGGCGAGAGCCCTCTGGTGGAGCTGGACAGCGTGTGCGGCAGGGAAGAGCTTATCGAAGCGGGGAAGGAATGCGAAAATGTGAGCCTTTCCGAGCCCGTGATGGAATACATGTCCTCGCTGGTGCTGAACACCCATGCCGCAACGAACGTGATACTGGGCGTGAGCCCCCGCGGCCTGATCGCGCTTATGCGGGCGTGCCGTGCGTGGGCGCTTATCAACGGCAGAAGCTTCGTCACTCCCGACGACGTGAAAGCGCTGGCGCAGCCGGTGCTGGCCCACAGGCTCACCCTGAAGAGCGTGTACGGCGTGAGTGATGCCGCGAAGACCGCCGTCAACGAGGCGCTGGATATGACGGAAGTGCCCACTGAGGATATTAACGAAAAATGAGCGTACTGTGGCTCGTAGTGCTGACAGCGCTGTTTGGAACAGTCCAGGCACTGCTGTTCGCTTGGTTTAACTACAAACAGCTCACGTACAGCCGCTATTTTGCCAAGACCACGGCGTTTCGCGGCGAAAAGACGGAGCTCATAGAGCGTATCCGCAACGAAAAGCTGCTGCCTGTGCCCTGGCTGAGGGCGGAGAGCCGCATCCCCGAGGCGATAGTTTTCAGCGCCGACGAAGGGGAAAAACAGCAAGACGAGACCAACGGCATGTACCACAAGAGCCTGTTCTTCCTGTCGCCCATGTGCGCCATAACCAGGCACCACCTGATAACGCTGGCGAAGAGGGGCGTGTTCGATGCGGGCGGCGTCGCGCTCACTGTGGGAGACCTGTTCGGGCTCAATAAAAAAACGCGGCTCCTGAACCTGGACTGCAGCATAACCGTTTACCCCGCGCTGCCTGGGAATGACGACATTCCCGACCCTGCCAACAAATTTCTGGGCGACGCGCTGGTAAAGCGCTGGATAATGCCGGATCCGTTCCTGGTGAGCGGAATACGTCCCTACGCTCAGGGCGACAGCCTAAAGGACATCCACTGGAAGGCGAGCGCGAAAAGTGAGAGCCTGCAGGTGAAAGTCAGGGATTTCACCTCCGACCCCAAGGCGCTGGTGATACTGAATATCCAGATCAACTCCCGCCAGTGGGCGCAGGTGCCTGCCCATGAGGAAGAAAACGTGGAACGCGCCATAAGCCTGGCGGCGGGCATATGCCTCAGGGCGATCAAATCCGGCATGAGCGCGGGCTTCGCCTGCAACGCAGAAATGCTGGGCAGGGAAAAGGCGGGCACGGGCATATACCTGGCGACTGCGCCGGGAGAGGCGCAGTTCGAAGGCATACTGGAGACCATGGCCCGCATAGTGCTGAAGCCGGACCTGAATTTCCATACGTTTTTGTCCGGATTGGGAGACGTGCACGGAGAGGACATACTCATACTGTCAGACTATGTGAACGAGGACGTGGAAAAGGAGATCGCGCTGCTCAGGCAGAAGGGCAACACGGTCAAAGTGCTGAGCCTGTCAGGGAGGGAGATCAGATGAAGCGGCTGGGGAATATGCTGTTCCGGGCCGGAATGTGCGTGCTTACTCTGGCACCCCTGTGCGCCGGGGGAGGCGGTCTGTTCATGGCGGGCACTGTGTATGCCTGCGCATGGTTTGCCGCGCAGACACTGATCATCGCGCTTGCGGCGCTGCTGCCCGCGTATTTAGGCTCATATAAGGTGCAGGAAGTGGCTTCCTACGCCGCTTCGCGCATGAACGACCCTAACCCCGACCGGGAACTGATAAGGGAGACCGTAAAGTCCGGACACCGCTTTCCCATTCGGCTGGTCGTGTTCATACTGCTGCTGGCGGCGGCTGTGACAGCCGGTTTTCTGCTGCCCGGTGAATGGTTCCAAAGCTCTATAAAACACGTGATGATGGCAGGCGGGATGGGAGCGCTGGCGTTCACGGCAATGCTCACCCTGCCGGGAAACGACTGCGTGTGGACGCAGCTGCCGGGCGTGGTGCTGGGCTTTCTAAACTACACGGTGATGGCGCTGGTGCTGCATTTTGGCGAGCCCGCCCGGGAGACGGAGCTGCTTATGGGGGCCTGCGCGCTGGCATATGTGTTTATGGGCGGGATAAGCCTGAACCGGCAGGGACTCGCTACGTCGTCCGGTGGTCAGGACAAAGACAAGCGCCCGCCCATAAACGTGGTCAGAAAGAACCGCCGGATCGTTATAGGCTTCGCCCTGGCCGTATCCGTAGCGTCGTTCGTTAAGCCCATAAAGGCCGCGGCGCTGTGGGTATGGGCGCAGATAAAGACGCTGCTGGGCTGGATAGCGTGGCTGCTCAGAGGCGGACAGGACGTGGCGGAAGAGGGCAACTTAGACGCCCTGCTCCAGGGAGGCGACTCCGCCGTACGGCTCAATACCGAGAACATCGAGGCGGCGGAAGAGGAGATCGGCGGCATCAGCACGATGGACAAGATCTTCCTGATCGCGTTCTTCGGTTTTGTGGGCCTGGGCGCGCTGTGGATCATCTTTTCCGGGCTGGCAAAGCTCTCCAAAAAGCTGTCCGAACTGCTGGAGCGCTTCCGTGTGCAGGCAACCCAGGGATACTATGACGAAAAGGAAAACCTGATGGAAGGCGACGAGAACCGCCGCCGCGCCCGTGACATGTTACGGGACAGGCTCAAAAACATGTTCAAGCGGGAAACGCCCTGGGAGAAACTGTCCGCGCGGGAAAAAGCCCGGCGGCTGGTCAAAAACCTGTACCGCAGGCAGGGCGGCAAGATACCGGGTTTAAAGACCCTGACCGCCCGGCAGGCCATCGAGCAGATCAGCCCAAGGTGCGCCAAACAGCTGTCCGAGGTGTATGACGTGGCCCGCTACAGCGAACTTCCGGTGGAGGAAGACAGCGTGAACGCACTTAAGAAGGAGCTTCGCTGATGCAGGAGAAGCGTTTGAGCGACAACCTTAAATGGAAAATCAAAAACCTTCCCGACTCCCCGGGCTGCTACATCATGCGCAGCGGCGGGGATGTCATTTACGTGGGAAAAGCCAAAAACCTGAAAAACCGGGTAAGGCAGTATTTCCGGTCCGGACGCGACCACACGCCCAAGGTGCGGGCGATGGTGGAAAAGATAGACGACTTTGACACCGTGCTGGTGGACGGGGAGCTGGAAGCGCTGATGCTGGAGTGCAACCTTATAAAGCGCTACCGGCCCCGCTACAATATACTGCTCAAGGATGACAAACACTACCCGTTTATCAGGATCGATCCGGACGAGCCGTTCCCGGCGCTCAGGATCGTGCGGGAACAGACCAAAGACAACGCCAAATACTTCGGGCCCTACATAGGGGCGGCAGCGGTCAGGGAAGTGCTGGATACCGTAAGGAGCGTGTTCCCGATTCGAAGCTGCCAGAAAAGCCTTCAGGAGGGAATGGAACAACGCCCCTGCCTGCATTATCAGACAGGGGAGTGCTGCGCACCATGCGCGGGAAAGGTGAGCCGGGAGGCATACCATGCCCAGCTTCAGGGCGTGATCCGCTTCCTTTCCGGGCACGACGAAGAAGTAAAGCGGCTGCTCACCCAGAAGATGCTGGCCGCCTCAAACAGCATGAATTTCGAGCGCGCCGCGCTTTTGCGGGACAAGATCCGGGCGGTGGACGACCTGATGCAGCGGCAGAAGACCCTGTCCACCGGCGGGGATGACATGGATGTGATCGCCATGAGCCCCTCCATGCAGGATATACTGGTGGACGTGATGCTTTTCAGAAGCGGCAAGATGATCTCTTCCACCATACACACGCTCGAGGGCGCGGCGAGGGAGGACGAGCAGGAGGCGTTCATACGTTTTGTTACCCAGTATTATTCCCTGTCCAATCCGCCTGCCAGGGAAGTGCTGATATCCATCGAACCTGACGAAAAAGATACGCTGGAGCAGCTTTTAAGCGAGACGGCGGGCAGAAAAGTGAAACTGCACAGGCCCGAAAGGGGAGATAAGGCCGCGCTTATCCGTATGGCCGAGAAAAACATAGAGGACGCGCGGCTCAAGATAGAGACCCGCCGGGAGAAACAGCTGGAGCGTACCGTAGGCGCGCTGAACGAACTGGCGTGGGAGCTGGAACTTGACGAGGCGCCCCGGAGGATCGAGGGATATGACATATCCAATACCCTCGGGCAGCAGAGCGTTGCCAGCGAAGTGGTGATGATAAACGGTGAATGCCGCCACGACCAGTACAGGCACTATAAGATAAAAACGGTGGAAGGCGCCAACGACTTCGCATCCATGAAAGAAGTGATCACCAGGCGCTTTACCCGGGGGCTCGAAGAGATAAAACAGCGCAGGGAACAGGACCTGCCCCTGGAAGAAGGCAATTTCTCCGACTTTCCGGACCTGCTGCTTATAGACGGCGGCAGGGGTCAGCTCAATATGGCGCTGGAGGCGCTCAAAGAACTGGGGCTTTCCATTCCTGCCTTCGGCCTTGCGGAAAGGGTGGACGAGATCGTGCTGCCTGACAGGGAAGATACCATACTGCTGGACAGGCACTCGCCCGCGCTGCACCTGATAGAGAGGCTGAGAGACGAGGCGCACCGCTTCGCCATAACCCATCACAGGAAACTGAGGCAGTCCAACTCCATCGCTTCCCGCCTGGAAAAGGTGCCGGGCATAGGCCCCGCCAGAAGGAAAGCCATACTCAATCATTTCAAAACGGTGGAAGCACTGAAAGCCGCGGGCAAAGACGAGATAGCGCGGGTCAACGGAGTGGGTGACGCGTTTGCAAATGCGGTGTACGCGTTTTTGCACGAAAACGAGCCGGCGGAATGACCGCCGGCCCGTTTAATATACCGGATCATACGTATCTTTGCGTGAGTACGTCTATGATGCCGCGGGTGGTGAGCCTTAAAGTGGGAATGACTGCGAGGCTCATGAACGAGAGGGTCATGAACGGGTCTATGCCGTCGCTCACGCCCAGGGCGTGGGCGGCAGCCTTCGCGTTCTCCAGCCGCTTGTTGACTTCATATATGGAGCTGCCGCTCATAAGCCCGGCGATCTCCAGAGGCAGTTCGGCTTTGATCTCCTTGTTCTGTGCCACGCAGATTCCGCCGTGCAGGTAACTGATGCGGTTGGCGGCCGCGGCCATATCCGCGTCGTTCTCGCCAACGACTATGATGTTGTGGCTGTCGTGGGAAACGCTGGTGGCGACGGCGCCTTTTTTCAGGCCGTAGCCTTTCAGATAGCCCAGCCCTATGTGCCCGGTGCCCTTGTGGCGCTCGATAACGGCGATCTTGAGTATGTCCTTTTCGGTGTCTACGCCGTCGGTATAACCGTCATCCGTGGTGATGATCTCGCCCTTGACCATGCCGATCACCGCTTTGCGGCGGGTGTCGAAGAAGCTGGCAGGTGTAAGCTCGTTCACACGGAAGGTGTCAAGCGCCTGCTGGCGTAGGTTCTCGTCTATCTCGGGCTTTTCAAAGTCCAGCACATGGCCGTTGGAGTAGCGCAGGGTGCCTTTTTTGTATACGTCGAGCACGTTGAAGTCTTCCAGATTGTCAACGACTATCAGGTCAGCCAGATAACCGGGGGCGATGGCTCCCTTGTTGTTCATAAGGAAATACCTGGCGGCGTGATGCCCGGCGACTTTGAGCGCGATTATGGGATCGATGCCAGCGGCGATCGCTTTTTTGACTATACAGTCTATATGCCCTTCGGCGAGGATGTCGTTGGGATGCCTGTCGTCGGTGGCGAACATGCAGCGGGAATAGTATTTCTCGTTCAAGAGGGGCAGCAGCGCGTTAAGGTTTTTGGCCGCGGTGCCCTCGCGGATCATAATGAACTGGCCCATGCGCAGCTTTTCGAGCGCTTCATCGAGTGTGGCACACTCGTGCTCCGAGTAAACGCCCGCAGACATATAGGCGTTAAGCGCGTTGCCGGTGAGCCCGGGCGCGTGGCCGTCGATTTTTTTGTGGTGGCTCTGGGCGGCAACGATCTTCTCGATGCAGTCGCTGTCACCGTTGATAACGCCCACATAGTTCATCATCTCCGCCAGGCCCAGCACACGGCCGTGTTCGTAGAAAGAGTCTATCGCCCGGTAGTCAAGGCGCGCGCCGTTTTCGTCCAGGGGAGTGGAAGGCACGCAGGAGGGAAGCATGAAGTGCACGTCCACGGGCAGACCCTCGGTGGCCTCCAGCATGTATTCTATGCCGTCCACGCCCATTACGTTTGCGATCTCGTGGGGGTCGCAGATGACAGTAGTGGTACCGTGGGGGAGCACCGCGCGGGCGAACTCCGCGGGGGAGAGGAGCGTGCTTTCCAGATGTATGTGGGCGTCGATAAGCCCCGGTAGCACCAGCTTGCCGCTGACGTCGACCTCGTTTATGCCGGAGTATTCGCCCATGCCTACCACGAGCCCCTCCGCCACGGCGATGTCACCGATGCAGAACTCGTTGGAAAACACGTTCAGGTACTTGGCGTTTTTGAGCACCAGGTCGGCCTTTTGCCGCCCGGCGGCTACGTCTACTATCCGCAGCTTCTTTTGCAGCTTGCGGTTTATTTTGCCTGTAAAGCTTTCTTTTATACCCGCCATGAGACCTCCTACAGAGTGCGGATCAGCTTGACGCAGCGGGCGAGTATTGTTATCTCTCCCCACAGCATGCTGTCTATTCTGAGCTCCCGATCATAGGACTGGAGCATAAGGTGGGATGGATCCAGTTTTTTAATGCGCCTGACCAGCCGCTTTCCGCCGTAATGCAACAGCATGAATGCGTCGTCCACAGGCGTTTTCTCGGGCACGCACAAAAGCAGGTCTCCTGCGTGTACCCTGAAGCCGCTCAGGGAATCGTCGGGCACCCTGAACAGAGTGACTTTGTCCGGCGTGCCGCCCTCGATCTTCCCGCCCACTACGGGGAATAGCATGTGGTCTATAACTATGCCTTTCTCGTCGGTTATGGGCACCCGCTTGACCACACCTCCCAGCGCGTCCAGCCAGGCTGCGGAGCTTTCCGCATCCTGCTCGGCCTGCTTTTCAGACTTGCCGGAGGCCTCGGAAGGCTTTTCTACGGGTATGATGTAGGGCCTGGGGCGGGGACGGGGCTTTTCTTCCACGGCGTTGAACGTGTCTATTTCCGTGGACATGCTTTCCGTTATACCGCAGGCCTTGAGCAGCCGCTTGACCTGTTCGTCGGAAGGGATGCGCCTGCCGGACTCCACTTCCTTTATGAAGCTTTCCGCCAGCCCGGTCTTCTTGGCCAGCTGTTTCTCGGTAAGCTTGTATTTTAGACGGTTTTGACGTATGGTGTCGCCCATCCGGCTCATCGGCGGTGCCTCCCAAGTGAATTGTTCGTTGTGTTATTGCTGCATCCTGTCCGCCAGGTCTTTGACTATCTGGTAGTACCTGCTGCCGTCCTTCTGGCCGAAGGTGGCGCGCAGCCGGTTGTACGCGGCGCGCATGCCCTTGCTGGTGGAGAATATCTCGGCGATCCGGCCCGCGTGCTCCGCTTCTATACCTGCCTGCACGAGCAGCGCGACCTCGTCGGACGCGGGGGCCTCGGCAGACTTGGCGGATGCCGCTTTCGCGGGAGCCTCGGCGGGCTGGGCGGCCTCCACCAGGAAGATGCCCTCATCGGATTCCTCAAATTTGAAGGAGTCCCCGTACTGCCTGCGAATGTAGTCTATCGGCTTTCTGTGGGAACGCTGCTGGTCCACCCGGTAATCGGTCAAAGTATTAAGGGCTGTAAACAGCTGCGAGGAGGCGATCTTTCCGCCCGCGGAAGCGAGCTGTTCCTTTATGAAAGCGCGGATGACCTGGGCGCGGCCCGCGTGGGTCGCTTCGGCCTTAGGCTGGGATTTGGGGACTTCCTGGGGCTTTTCCTGCGTCTCCTGAGGCTTGGGCGCGGGCGCCGGCGCAGGCGGCTGGGGTTTTGCCGGCGCGGGTTTCGCAGCCTGCTGGGGCTGGGGTTTGGGCTGGGGCTTATTCAGCGCCAGCGTCACAAAGGAAGAGCACGCGGTCTTCCACAGGGGATTCGCCTTCTCGGTGCCCATGCCGATGACTTCGATGCCGCCGGTCCTTAGCCTTACGGAAAGGGAGGAGAAGTCGGAGTCGGAGGAAGCGATTATCACCGCGTCGCACTTGCCGATCAGATCCATGGCGCCTATTACCAGCGCTATATCGGAAGAATTTTTATACTTGGAAGGGCGGATGGTGAGATTGGGGTGTATGGCGTATTTCAGCGCGGGTTCCACCCAGCTGTTGAGTGCCTGCGCCGCGCCGTAAAGCTCTTTGCAGGCTATGTCGCCCAGCTTCGCGGCATGGGAAAAGATCTGGTCCGCGAACATGGGCTGGACGTTTTCAGCGTCTATAAGTATGGCTATTTTCACTAAGATAAGTTCCTTTCGTCTTGTATGTGGTATGGATACTCCACGCAGTAAAGGGGTATGGCGGGCAGTGCCCCGGTAAAGGCCGACTGGAACTCAAGCCAGTTGGCAAAATACTCCGCGTAATCTCCTTCCGGTGTGCGGTACGTGTTCCGGGCGGCCTGATAAAGCTCCGGGTCGTTTATGCCGAAAATGTTGCCGGCGCCGTTTGGCTTAAAGAAAGCGGACAGGTCTTCGTCCGGACTCAGCTCAATGGAAACGAGCATAAGGTCGCTCAAACGCTTTCCGGGGGAGAGGGCGATGCGGTCAAGTTCCGACGGATCCAGCGGCTCGCATATCAGCTCTACGCCTATTTGGGCAAGCCTGTCGACCAGGCAGGCGGCTATCGCGCCGTCGTCAAATGCCCCGTCCATTTCATAGGATATGCTCAGGCTGAGCCGCACAAGTTCCCCGTCTTCAAGCCGGCAGCGCACGCCGTCGAAGGCAGCGTCGTAGCTTTCGCCGTTTTCATCCAGCGTCCAGCCGTCTTCCTCGAGCAGCTTTACTGCCGCGTCCATATCGCTCTGATAGGGCCAGCTCAGAGTATTGGCGGGGTACGCGAGGGCGGGATCGTTTACGGAGCAGAAGCCGTCCACAGCGCTGTCAGGCCCGATCTGAGCCGCGCTCAGAAGCCCGTCCCTGTCGACGCACAGGGCTATGGCTTTGCGCAGGCTGGAGCTGGAAAGCGTTTTCCTTTCGCAGGCGAACGCCAGGCAGGTGAAGGTGTCCGGCATGGGTGAGTACGCCGCGACCGGGCCGGAGTGATACGGGTTTTCTTCCAGCACCAGCGTTTCGCCGTCGAAGCTCACAAAGCGGTACGCGCCGGACGTTACCGCGGGGGCTGAAAGGTATCCCGTGACCGGGTCCAGCAGGGCTGCGCGCAGCATATCGGCGGAAAGCCCGCCCCGGCTGCTGTCTTCGGCCGAAGCTATAAACGCGCCGTCGCCCTCGTCATATAACCCAAGGTCCGGAAACAGCGAGGACATGGGCAGGGGGGTGACGCTTATCAGGCCGATCTCAAAAAAGCAGGGCAGGTATTCGGGAGCAACGGTGAGCGCGAGCTGATGGTCGCCGATAAGCCTGACTCCGGAGAACGCCCGCGATTTGCCCGTATGATAGCTGCTCCAGCCCGAAAGGTGACAGTATGCGCTGCCCCGGGCGCCAAGCTCTTCCATGTACGGGGAAGCCAGGACCAGTACGGTCAAAGCGTAATCACGCGCGGTAACGGAGCTTCCGTCAGAAAAACGCAGCTGCTGACTGAATTCGATAAGGTATTCTTTTCCTCCATCCGGCGTTTCGGAGATGCTGATACCTTCGGCTACGTTCCCGTTTTGCCGATATCTGAGATGCTCCTCGTCCCAGTAAACGGGGCTCAGACCGTGAAGCAGGCGCCGCGCGAAAGCGTCATCCTGCGTGCCTCCCCACAGGGAAGAGAACAGCGTGCCTTTCATGGCGGAGGAGACAGTCACTTCCTCCGCAAAGGCGGGCAGGGTCGGCAAGGCGCACACAAACGCCAGCACAACAAGGACGCATAACACCCTTCTCATACAGCCCTCCATATGCGCGTGAGTATTCATACACAGTATAATTGTACCACAAAGAGGAAATGCAAACGGAAGAAAAGACGTGATTTTACAAAAAAATAGCATAAAAACAGCGGGAGAAGCGCTCTCCCGCCGCGTTTTACCGCTTGATCAGCTTGTTCAGACTGTTCTCAAAGCCGCCTTCCATGATCGCCGAGACCTGCCTGGCGAGGGCTTCCGGGCGCTGGACCATGCCTTCGGAGATCCACTTTAACACGATCCCCATCAGCGCGTAGGAGTAGAAGGCGCAGACGCATTCCTGATCCTCTCTGTCCACATTCTCACTTATCAGGCAGGCTTCTATTACCGGCATAAGGAGCTTTTGGAATTCGCCAAGTATGAAACGCTCCAGGAATTCCCTGTTGAAGGAGGATTTAAGGTTCAGCAGCAGCCGCTTTCTGGGCTTTAAGGCGTTGAGCATTTCCATGAACCGCTGCTGCCAGCTCACCATCTCCCGGTTCTGGTCGATCGCCTGTCCCAGCTCGTTTTCCAGCGTCCAGCCCGCCAGGTCGTATATGTCCCTGAAATGGTAATAAAAGGTCATGCGGCTGACGCTGCATTGAACGGTAATGTCGGAGATACTGATCTTGCCGATGGGCCGCTTGTCCAACAACTCCAAAAACGCCAGGGAAAGATGCCGCTTGGTCTCGTCGGATTTCATGTGTCCTCCTGTAGCAGTTTAAACCTGTGGGAATGATTTTTTATATTTGCACCGTGTTAGCTTTTGCCCGGTATTCCGTGTCCGCATCGGAATTCACGAATCTGAAATACTGAACATGGTGTTGACTATATCGACTTCATGAATTATAATTATCTTTGTGTATATTTTCAATACGCTTTTTTAATTATACATGCACGAAAATGAACAGTGTACAGTTTATGCATATGTAATTGAACATATATGGCTGAATGTGTTCATTAAAGGAGGCGTTAAGTTTTGGAAAACAAGCCCCGCAGTGAAGACAGGCGCGTAAGGCGCACAAAGAAACTGCTTACCCAGGCGCTGACGTCGCTCATGAAGGAGAAGCAGATAAAGGATATCACGGTCAAGGAGCTGACCGACAGGGCGGACATGAACTGCGGGACGTTCTACCTGTACTACAGGGACATATTCCAGATGCTGGAAAGCATAGAGGATGAACTGCTGGAAGCCCTGAATCAGATCCTGGGCGAGAAACTCGGCGAGACCCCGCTCAACGAGCAGATGCTCACGGAAATGTTCGAGTTCATCCGCGAGAACCGGGAGATCATGGGCGTGCTCATGTCGTTCAGGGGCGACATCTGTTTCCTGTACAGGCTGAACAGGCTTATCCGCGAAAAGTGCATGACGATCTGGGACATTACCGCAGAACGGGAAAGCGAGTTCAACTATGACTACAACTTCGTGGCGTTTGGCTGCGCTGGATTGGTGATGGCATGGATAGACCGGGGCTGCCCGGAGACGAGCGCGAAGCTGGCGCGCCGGGTAAACGACATACTGCAGGGTCAGCGCATAGGGGTAAAGGCGTACAGCCGTTCGGAAAAAGCAGGAATTATCTGACGACGCGTGGAATTATCTGCACGGGGTGATTCGATGAAACCACATACGCAATGGAGCTGGAAGCCTTACGTTCCGCCCGGAACAGAAGACGCGGGATTGTTCATTGACCGTCTCGTGCCCGGAAAAGACTGTGTCAGGGCGGAATTTTTGCGCCCCCGGAACAGCGGACCTGTCAAAGCGGAACTGCGGTATAGGGACAAAGAGGCCGTGCGCGTGGCTGTGACCCGGGATAACTTCTGCGAGTTCACGGGACTTGAGCCCGATACGGATTATGAGCTCAGGCTCGAATGCGCCGGCGAGCGCAGCAGTGCCCGCCTGTTCAGGACCGGGGAACGCGCCGGAGGCGGCGTTACGGTAAACTATCTGCACCCGGAGGATGGATTTTACGCCTTTTCCGGGCAGTATCTGTGCTCTCCCAGCCTGATACGCGCGCCGCAGGGGCATCTGCTGTGCTCCATGGACCTGTTCGGGCCCAAAGCGCCGCAGAACCTGAGCCTGATATTCAGAAGCGACGACGAAGGCCGGACGTGGCACTGGGTGTGCGACCTGTTTCCCTGCTTCTGGGGCAGGCTGTTCGTGCACAGGGGCGATATCTACATGCTGGCATGCTCCACGGAGTACGGCGACCTGCTCATAGGCAAGTCCGCTGACGGCGGCAATACGTTCTCTCCTCCCAGCGTGCTTTGGCGCGGGGCGTGCCACTGGGCGGAAAAGGGCATACACAAAAACCCGCAGCCGGTGGTCTGCTGGAAAGGCAGGATATGGAACAGCTGCGAATGGGGCAGCTGGGCAAAGGGCGGGCACGACGTGATGGTGTTTTCAGCGCCCGAGGACAGCGACCTGCTGGATCCTGCCAGCTGGGAATTCACTCCGCCGGTCAGCTACGACCCCTCCTGGCCCGGAGCGGCTAAGGGAAAGAGCGGGGGATTGCTGGAAGGCAGCCTGACCGTGCTTCCCGACGGCAGGCTGGTCAACCTGATGAGGTACGAGATCGCCAACTGCGAGCCGAGCTACGGAAAGATAATGTATTTTGAAGTGGTCGCGCCGGACAAACCGCTTTCGTACCTGGGCACCATAGATTTTCCGGGGAATCATGCCAAATTCGTGGTGAAGTACGACGAGACAAGCCGCTGTTATTACAGCATAATAGACCGCCTGCGTTCCCACGAGCACCGGCTGGACAGGAACCTGGTCTCGCTCATGGTGAGCCGCGACTGCATTAGCTGGAGCCTCGCGGCGGACATTATAGACGCTACGGACAAAGACCCGAAGCTTACGGGCTTCCAGTACACGGATTTCATTTTCGACGGTGATGACATACTGTACCTGACCCGCGCGGCGGACAATCAGGCGCATTCCTTCCACGACGCGAACTATTCCGTATTCGGCAAGATCGAGCGTTTCCGGCGCTACGCCTTGAAATAACACTGTTGGGGGAGTTTTCATGAAAGAGCTGTTTGAAAGATTTATCCGCCTGAAGACGCGTGTGGCGGGCAACAGGGAACAAAAGGCCTTTGAATACTCGTTTGGGGTGACGGTACACGAGAAAGACGGCATAACGCCCATGACCCGCTGGAACGAGCGCATACTCAGCGAGGCGGAATTCGCGCTGAGGCTGAGCGAAGCAAACGAAGGCGCTTTCGACAAAGAGGTGATAAGCTGCTTCGAATACCTTGAAAACGCGCTTGACCGGGACGGCGCGCTGACTGACGGGGCGTGCGAAGAGGCCGAAAAACTACTGATGCCCCTGTCGGAAGCCGCGAAGAGCTACAAGCTCATCCTCACGGGGCACGCGCACATCGACATGAACTGGATGTGGAGCTGGCAGGAGACCGTGGCGGTCACGCTGGCCACATTCACCACCATGTGCGACATAATGGACGAGTATCCTGATTTCACGTTCACCCAGTCCCAGGGCTCGGTATACAGGATCGTAGAGGAATATGACCCTGAGCTCATGCGCCGCATTAAGCAGCGCATAGACGAGGGCAGGTGGGAAGTTGCCGCCACCAGCTGGGTGGAATCCGACAAAAACATGCCTTCCGGCGAGAGCCTGTTAAAGCACATCGAGCTTACGCGCAAATACCTGAAAGAGGTCTGGGGCGTAAAACAGTTTGACCTGGATTTCGTGCCGGACACTTTCGGCCACGCGCTGACCATACCGGAGATAGACGCTTTCGGCGGCGTCAAATACATGTACCACTGCCGCGGCAACGACCTGGACGAGTACCTGTACCGCTACCGGGCGGCGTCGGGAGCGGAAATACTGCTGCTTAAGGAAGCGAATTGGTACAACGGCAGCATAAAGCCACACATCGCCCATGGCCTGTTCGACGTGGTGAAACGCCAGAGCGGGCTTAAAACGGGCATGGTGGTGTACGGCGTGGGCGACCACGGCGGCGGACCCACCCGCAGGGACGTGGAAGCCGCCCTGCGCATGCAGAAATGGCCCGTGTTCCCGACTATTCGCTTTGGCGGGCTCAGGGATTATTTCCGTGATGCGGAGCAGGTCAGGGACAAAACACCCGTGGTGACGGAAGAAATCAACTACTTTGCCCAGGGATGCTACACCACCCAGAGCCGCATCAAACGGGGTAACCGGCGCATGGAGAACGCGCTTATCGATACCCGCGCGCTCACCGCGCTGGCGAAGGCTCAAACGGGTCATGCATGCGACAAGGCGCGGCTGGAGGAAGCCCAGAGGGACGTGCTGTTCACCCATTTCCACGACATACTCACCGGTTCCTGCGTGCAGGATTCCCGCGAATGGGCCATGGGCCTGTACCAGAAGACCGCGTCCGTGACCAATACGCTGTCCCAGCAGGCCATGAGCGCCATGTGCAAAAACCTGGATACCATTAGCCTTAAAGTGTTTGCCGCGCCGGAAGACGTCAGCTACACCCAAAGCGAAGGCGCGGGCGCGGGCTGGGGCATAGAAAGCTTCAAAGGTGCACCTTCACCCGAAAGGGGCAAGGGGCTTAACAGGGCGTTCACGCTGTTCAACACGCAGCCTTACGCCCGCACAGCCGTGTGCGAGCTCACTGTATGGGACTGGACGGGTGATCTCAAGCGCCTGGCGGTCTGCGACAAGGACGGCAAAGCCCTGAGGATGCAGCTGCTGGACAGGCAGGTGCAGAAATACTGGGATCACATGTATTTCCGCGTGCTGGTCGAGGCGGAAGTGCCCGCGCTGGGCTACACCACCGTGGCGCTGTACCAGGCGCAGGCGGAAAGCTATCCTTCCTTCCTGCTGGAGCCCGAGCGAACCAGCGGTTTCTATGACGACAAAGTGCTGGACAACGGCATCATCCGGGCGCGCGTAGACAGCAGGACCGGCAGGCTGACGGAGATGATCGACCTGAACATAGGCGTAAACCTGCTTAAAGAGGGTGAAAGCGCGGGGCTGTGCTTCTTTGAGACCGAGCGCGCCACCTCCAGCGCCTGGAACATAGGCAGGACGATCAAAGAGAACGAAGTGGACCGCTGCGTGGAGCTCAAAACGCTGGCTGACGGCAAACTCAGGCAGAGTGTGAAGGCCACGTTCCTTATGGACGGCATCTGCCGCGTGCCTTCCAAGGCGGAAGTGACTTATCACCTGGACGCGGGCAGCGACGCGATAAGGGTGGAACTCAAGGTGGACTGGCAGGAGCAGGGTCACGAGATCATTCCCGTGCTGAGCTACCGCTGCCCGCTCAAGGCGCTCACGGGTGCCTTTGAGTGCCTGATACCCCAGGGCAGGATCACGCGCAAAGTCGTGAACAATGACGTGCCTGCCTTCGCCGTTACCGCCGAAAACGGGCTGGGCACGGCGCTTACGCTAACCAGCGACTGCAAGTACGGCTACAGGCTCGGCTGCGATTCGCTGTCCGTAACGCTGATCAACTCCGCCACGAACCCCGACCCGTACCCGGAGAGGGGCATACACGAGATCAACCTCTATCTCAGGGCGGGAACGGGCCTGCAGCAAGAAATGACTGCTGACCTGAACAACCACCCGATCCTGTACCAGTCCGTGGGCGCGCACGCGGGCACGCTTCCTCTGGAGGCGGGGCTGATAAAGGAGATCAGAGGCAGCGTCGCCGTGACGAGCATAGACGAAGCGGACGGGAGCCTGATCCTGAGAGGCTACGAGACCGCAGGCAAGGCGGGAGAAGCCGAGATCGAGTTTACAATGCCCATAAGCTGCGCATATAAACGCACGCTGAAAGAAAACGAGCGGGAAGAATATCTGCCGCTAAAAGCCGGGCGCGTCACGTTCCCCGTCCGCGCGCACGGCATCTGGATGATCGAAGTCAAATAGAACGCAAAATGAAACTGCCCCGGAAACCAAAGCTTCCGGGGCGGTTTTTGTATGGATCTACAGCTTTTTCGCTTCCATGAGCAGCAATAAAGCCATGGACTGGCCGTAAGGCTGGGCGTTTACGCGGATATTGCGGTAATAGTCCAGGCTGTCGCTTAAGCAGGTGCCCGCGGAAACGTCTTTGAGCAGACCGTTCTCGTTTATGCGGGACATGATGGCGTCAAGCCCCCTGAGCGCCGCCGCGCGGCAGCTTTCGTCAAGATAACCCTTTCTGACCGCCTTCATAAGGCCGTAGGAGAACCCGGCGGTGGCAGAGGCTTCTTTGTAACTTTCAGGGTCGTTTATAAGTGTGTGCCACATGCCGTCCGCATCCTGGTACTTTTTCAGCGCTTTCGCCTGGGTCTCGAGCGTAGAAAGCAGGAACAGCTTTACGCCTTCCGGGATCCGGGCCATGTCCAGATAATCCACCAGACCCGCGGTGAACCAGGCGTTGCCGCGGCCCCACAGCGCCTCTGCGTAGTGGTGGCGGCCGTCAAAGGTGAAGCCGTGGAACAAAAGCCCCGTTTTGGTGTCGGTAAGATACTTTATGTGCACCAGGAACTGGCGCACGCTTTCCTCGGTCATGTCTGAGCGTTTGAGCAGCTGGCCCATGCGGGCGACAAACAGCACCGTCATGTAAAGCGTGTCGTCCCACAGCTGCATGTAGTTGTCCGAATCTATGGTGATATGCTGAAAGCCGCCTTCCTCCGTGCGGGGGAGCGAGGCCATGGCGTACTCGGCCCACTCGGAGCAGACCGCCAGATAGTCCTGCCTTCCGGTGATCTCATAAAGATAGCTGAGCGTCAGCAGAGGGCACATGCTGTTTATGTTTTTTACGATCCGGCGGCCGATGCGCTCGTCGAACCAGTTCGTAAGGTATTCAATGATCTTTCCGTCCCCGCTGTCGCGGTAGTATTCGTACAGCCCGAACAGCGCCACGCCCTGGAACCAGTCCCATGCGTCCATGAAATGGGAACCGTCCCTTGCCGTGAAGGCCATGGGATTGTTTTTATCAGTGATGCCTGAGATTATCTTGGCTATGGCGGCATCCAACGCGGTCTTATCCATTTGTGTGCCTCCTAAACGAAACTGAGCCTGACAGTGTGGTCGATGGGCGTTTCAAACGTGCAGCACACGGTAAACACGCCGTCCGGAGCGGGAACGCTGCCGCGCATGTTTTCTCCATAGGGCTCGTTAAATGCGCCGCCCTCAATGACCAGCGTCCTGGAGTCGTTGTAACGGTAGCCGGCGCGCGGGCATTTCTGGTACACATAATCCCCGGGACGGGCGCGCAGTTCGCTGTCGGAGGTCATGTAGCGCCCGCCGCTTTCCAGCAGCAGCTCCAGCTTGCACAGCACGCGCTCAACGCCTTCGGTGGTTATATGCGCTTCCAGGCCTCTGCCGGTAAAGCGCATGCGCACGCGGACGATATAATCCTGCATGAACACGTTCGGCCTTGAGGAATGGTCCATCTCCCTCCATACGGAAGAGGCGGGTTTTTCGGGCAGCGGGCCTTTGTAGCCCCAGCGGCAGCGGTAGGTGAGTATGAAAAACTCTCCGTCGCGGGTGATCTCCTGGGCTTCGAACTGGCCCTTCGCGTAGAAAGTGCCGCAGAAACGCAGACCTACCCAGTGATTGAGCAGCTTGAGCTTGGCGAACATGGGGTTGTGCTGGATAAGCGTGAGGGAGGTGTCGCCCTTGCGCATACGCACGACGCCGCTGTTTTCAAAGTGCCTGATATAGTCAAAGCACGGGGGAGTGCCCTCCGTCTCCATGCAGCCGGGGTCGAGCGCCGGGTCCAGCAGCACGAAGGGAAGATACTCGAAGCCTGGCAGCATCTGACCGGGCGCTTTGGAGGCAGCCCAGCTCATCGCGCCGGCGCTCTGCTCCAGCATCCTGTTGGCGATCCAGATGAATTCCGCATCCCGGGTCCTGAGCGCCATGTACAGGTAAAGACCGTAGTAGATGCGCCAGTCGGGAGAAGTGCCCGCATCCTGACGGGTGGAGTTCATGGTGTTTATGGTCAGGTCCGGCTCGAAATACATGGTCATCATTTTGAGGTTGCGCTTTACATAGTCGAGCATTTCGGGCATATCTGCCGCTTCGGCTATGAATATCAGCGCCCGGTCGCAGACGAGGTTGTATGTGCCGCTGGAACGCTCGGTGAATTCGCCTTCCGCATCGCAGTCTATGCCTTCGTCCAGCAGATGGCGCAGCTTGTAAAGACAGGGCGCGTATCCCGTGATCCTGTAAAGGAACGCCAGCGCCGCGCTCATCACCCACCTGTGGTTGGGAGTGTGGAAACCGCCGTCCACGACGCCGCGGGCGCAGTTTTCCAGATACCTGTACATAAGCTCCCATGCCCGGTTTTCCGGGGGAGTGTTCTGGGTTTTCGCCTTCATGAGCAGCGCGATGGGGGCAATGGTGCCCACGGTAAAGGAGGTCTCCGCGCCGTCGTGGAAATTCGTCTCCAGCAGGTCCATGGTGCCGTCGTCGTGCTGAAGCCGCAGGGCGTATTCGAGTGCGGGTATGCTCCTTTCAAGCATAAGGGGATCATGGAAGTATTTCTGCCCGTCACAGTAGTACGCCTGCAGGAACGTGCGCGCGGTATACAGCGCGGAGTGGGGATTGGTATAACCTCCCGCTACGCCTTCTATCGTGCCGAAAAACCGGTCTGACGGGTCCGTACACTGGCGCCGGAGCGCGTCGGAAACGGAGTCCTGAACGCCTTTGAGCCATAGATCTTTATGTGTAAGCATAATTCCCCCGAGCTTGTGAGTTTAGCTTAAACTATTATACAACACGGGGGAAAATATAACAAGGCGAAAATGGCGACGCTATGTGTGTTTTGATACTGTAAAGATAGAAAAGCGCGCGCAAAAGACAAAGCGAAATCGGCCTCCGCCCCTTGACAGATCACGGGTTTTTCCATATAATAAACACGCATTTGTGACATTTTCTGGAGGGCGATTAGGTGGGCTACAAGGAGACCGCAGACAAGGTGCTTGGGATGCTGCAAAGAGCGGACGGGAATGACCCTTCCCGCGGGCATCTCACCATGAACAACTGGGAATGGCCTACCGGCGTAGCCCTATACGGCATATACAAGACTTATCAGTTAAGCGGCGACACGAAGATACTCGACTATCTCACCTCCTGGTACGACGACATGCTGTCCCGTCCGGAGAAGCCGCATAAGAACGTGAATACCGTGGCGCCCGTGCTGGCGCTTACCTGCCTGTATCAGGAGACGAAAAACGAAAAGTATCTCCCGGTGATAGAGGAGTGGCTCGGCTGGGTGCTGGGCGAGATGCCCCGCACCGAATACGGCGGACTGCAGCACTGCACCGTGTGGAACAAACACTATCAGCAGCTTTGGTGCGACACGCTGTTCATGGTGGGGCTGTTCCTTGCCAAGGCGGGCGTCGTGCTGGGCAGACAGGAGCTTATAGACGAGGCGGAATATCAGTTCCTTATCCACATCCGCTATCTCCAAAACAAAGTTAACGGGCTGTTCTACCACGGCTGGACGTTTGACCGTCGGCACAATTTCGCCGAGGCGTTCTGGGCGCGGGGCAACGCGTGGTTCACCGTGTCCGCGATAGAGCTTTTCGACATCACCAAAAGCGGCAGCGCGGCGATGCGCATGATAAAGAGCGCGTGGCAGGACCAGGCTCTTGCGCTGTGGAAGTACCAGCGGGTCAACGGCCTGTATACCACGCTTATCGATGTGGAGGAGACCTACTGCGAGACCAGCGCCACCGCCGCCATCGCCTACGGCATTCTGAAAGGTGTAAGGCTGGGCTGGCTGACCCAGGAGACCTACGGGCCGATGGGCATGCTGTCCGCAAAAGCCGTGCTTGAGCAGATCGACGAGACCGGCGCGGTGCAGGGCGTGAGCGGCGGCACCGGCATGGGACATAACCTTCAGCATTATAAAGACATCATCGTGACGCCCACCGCATACGGCCAGGGCCTCACGTTCCTCATGCTCACGGAACTTATGCAGAGAGAATAGCATACCGGCTCCTGTTTCTAAATCGGCACACCCTCACCAAATACGAAAGGTTGGATGCGCGAATGAGCATCAAGGCGATGGAGCGCAAAGCTCTGTACGGCAGCGGCGCCAAGTACTGGCGGACCCTGTTCTCGGAAGTCAGACGGGACAAGTGGCTGTATCTGCTGCTTTTGCCCGGTCTGGTCTACTTTGTCATATTCAAGTACCTGCCCATGTTCGGCATTCTTATTTCGTTTGAGAACTACAACCCTTATACGGGCGTGCTGGGCAGCGCGTGGGTCGGCGTGAAGTGGTTCAGCTACTTCTTCTCGTTCAAGACATGGGTCGATTATCTTATCAACACGCTGATACTCAGCTTCATGAACCTGGTGCTGTATTTCCCGGCGCCCATCATACTCGCCCTGCTGCTCAACGAGATGCGTTCGCTCCAGTACAAAAAGCTGCTGCAGACGCTTTTGTACGTGCCGCATTTCATCTCCATAGTCATCGTGGTCTCCATCACGTTCGTTATGTTCGGGCCCAGCGGCATAGTGTACAAGCTCACTCAGCAGCTGCTCGGCACCGCCATCAACTACATGGGCTCTCCCAACACCTTCCGCTGGATGATAATCGGCCAGACCATCTGGAAGGAGACCGGCTGGGGCACCATCATCTTCCTGGCGGCCCTTACTAACGTGGATACCCAGCTGTACGAAGCTGCCATGGTGGACGGCGCGGGGCGCCTGCGCAGGCTGTGGCACATCACCCTACCCGCCATCCGCTCCACCATCGTGCTCATGCTGATCCTGCGCATGGGCAGTGTGCTGGATACGGGCTACGACCACCTTATCCTTATGACGAACCCGCTTAACTACAAAGTCTCCCAGACCCTGGACGTGTTCGTGTACCAACAGGGCATACAGGCAGGCCAGTTCTCTTACGCCTCCGCCATCGGCCTTATGAAAGCCGTAGTGAGCGTGAGCATGGTGCTGACCTCCAACAAGATTGCGCACCTGCTGGGCGAGCAGGGTCTGTATTAGAAGGGAGGCTCCGTTATGGCACAGCAGACAGCGGTTTTAGGCAATAAAGCCCGCAAAAGGCTGGAAAGCTCCGGCCCGGTAGGTCAGCACGCCACCGTAGGCAGCAGAGTGTTCGACACGCTCAATTACATAATCCTTACCCTCGTCGCGGCGACCACGATACTGCCCTTCGTTTACATCATAGCGGCGTCATTCGCTACGGAGTACGAGATCAACACCCGTCCGCTGTTCTTCTTTCCCAGGGACGTATCGTTCAGCGCCTACGAGTATATCTTCTCCTCAAACAAGATATTACGAGGCTTCGGCAACTCCGTGTTCATCACGGTGGCGGGCACAGGCATAAACCTGTTCTTTACCGTGACAATGGCATACGCCATATCCAAGCAGCGCTTAAGGGGCAGGAACTTCTTCCTCAACCTGGTCATCATCTCCATGTTCTTCTCCGGCGGCATGATCCCGGGCTACATAGTCGTAGCCAATGTGCTGAAACTCAAAAACACGTACTGGTCGGTGCTTTTGCCCGGCGCCATCAGCGCGTACAACATGATGATAGTCAAGAACTTCTTCCAGGGCATACCCCAGGAACTGGAGGAATCCGCTTCCATAGACGGCTGCAACGACGTGGGCGTTTTGATAAGGATAGTGCTGCCCCTGTCGCTGCCCGTACTAGCCACCTTCGGCCTTTTCTACGCGGTGGGCCACTGGAACAGCTACTTCTCCGCCATGATCTATATGACCAGCACTCCCGAAAAGTGGCCCCTGCAGGTGCTGCTGCGCGAGATAATCATACTGGCTACGGGCTCGGCAGGCGATATGTCCAACATGGACCCCGAGTTCGTAAAGCCGCCCGAGCAGTCCGTGAAGATGGCGGTCATAGTCGTTTCCACCGTGCCGATCATGTGCGTGTATCCTTTCCTGCAGAAGTACTTCGTGAAGGGCGTCATGGTGGGCGCGCTCAAAGGATAGTTCCGTTCATTGCGAACAAACACAAACGTCATTGCGAGGCGCATCAGCGCCGCGGCAATCCGTTACAACTCTTGTGCCGCAGCGAATTCTGCAGCAAACAAAGGTTATCCGCGGCTCAGGCCGCTGACAAGATAACAAATCAAAAAGGCGGAAACCCTTAATGAAGAAACTGGTTGCCCTTATGCTCGCGCTGGTGATGGCCCTGACCGCCATGAGCATTGCCATGGCTGAGGAAGAGCCCTTCGTAGTCACCGTGCT
>JAEEGL012225384.1_pt1 | contig 26829 bp, 22 predicted proteins | sample 9134231 | NCBI WGS metagenome assembly JAEEGL01 (sample SAMN16246548, study PRJNA631951) | gut metagenome | biome: gut microbiome; feature: rumen; material: fiber-attached | host: Bos | place: Iran: Karaj | collected 2018-10 | reverse complement strand
GTATGGACCCACATCGGATTCGTCCGCAAGAAGTTAAGGACGCTTGGCAGCAAGGTACAGATCAAGACCATACGAGGTTCAGGCTATTCTCTGGAAGTATAGCTCAGATAATTCACCGGAGGTTAATGATGTTAAAAAAGATGAGAATACGTGTGATAACCGCAGCCATGCTTGCCTTTTCGGCAGTGATGCTGCTTATCGCACTTTTGGTCAATTGGGTCAACTACGGAGCCGTGACAGGCCGCGCCGATCAGACCCTGTCATACATAATCAGATACGAGTCAAGCGCTCCGGGCAAACCCGGTCCCGACGCTCCGCCGCCGAGACCTTTCATGGAATTACCCGATCTCGAGGCCAATTACATGACGAGATTCTTCGTGGTGCGTCTCGATTCAGACAACAATCTCTCATCGACCCATACCGATTATATTGCTTCTATCAGTGAAGAAGATGCTCTTAACTACGCCACACGTGCGATAAAGCAGGGCAGAGAAAGAGGCTATATAGGTGATTACAGATACTGCAAAAAGATACTGGATGACAGTACGATCTTCATCTTCCTAAACGTATCCAGAGAGCTTTTATCCGTAAGAACACTTTTTGACCTTACACTTGCAGTAGTGGGCGTAAGCCTTATCCTTGTATTCATACTTGTGTTCTTCTTATCAAGAAGGGCCCTCAGACCCATCATCCACAATATAGAGAGCCAGAAGCAGTTCATAACCGATGCAAGCCACGAGCTTAAGACTCCGCTCACTTCTATCGCCACGAGCACAGATGTGATAGCCATGGAAAAGGGTGAGGATGAATGGACCGAGAATATCCGCTCACAGACCGAGCGAATGAGCAAACTCGTAGGCGAGCTTGTGATACTTTCAAGACTTGACGAGGAAAGACCCATCCCTGTGAGGGAGAGTTTTTCACTAAGCGACACGGCATGGGAGGTCGCGGAAGCATTCAAGTCGCAGGCCAAGGCTCAGAACAAGCGCTTTGACATCGACATACAGGATAATGTGACCCTCTCCGGCGACAGAGATGCCATAAGGCAGATGCTTTCGGTACTTTTGGATAATGCAATCCGCTACAGCGATCCCGAAGGCGAGATCAGATTAAGTATAAGCAAAAAAAGAAGCAGGATATCGATCGAGGTATTTAATACCTGCTATTACGATACCCCGCCTGATACGGATCGTCTCTTTGACCGTTTCTACCGTCCCGATACCTCAAGGAATAAGGCTACCGGCGGAACCGGTGTGGGACTGGCAATAGCTAAGGCAGTTGCACAGACTCATGGAGGTAAGATCTCTGCTAACTGCCCCAGCGGTAAGACTATGACTATTAAGGTATTGATTTAGAATCCGGCCGGGCCGGCGGCTGCATATCCGAACCGGTATCTCCGTCGGGTTTAGCCGGCGGCTCATTTTCCGAATCACTGCTAATGCTGCTACTGCCCGGACGCTTACCCATAAAATTCATGCGATGGCGTCCCAGATTGTCTGAATCGGCATCATTGCCGTTTTTTCCGTTATTGAATGTTCCCATAACCGACAGATCTATGTCTGATGCATCCACAAGCGCTGAATCATCGGCCCGCTGCCCTTCATCCGTAGAAGGTATGGTACCGTCAAGCTGCCCTTTTATGCTCTCGGCGCGAAGTTTCACTGTCTTATACAGTGTCTCGGCTCCTTTAAGATATTCATCATATTCAAAGAACGCCGTAGGATCAGTTTCAACCAGTTCATCTATCTGTAAACGGATACGATCATAAACTTCGTCAAATCTTCCGCCTTCCACATATTCTTCAACAAGTATCCGCAGGTATTCATGATACTTCTTACGATATTCCTCATTTTCAAGCAGAGCATCGAAGAATTCCGTTCCTGCAAAAGGTGTGTCGATCGCATCATTGACAGTATCGGTCGCACTTCCGCCTCCCATGTTCATCCCTCCCAAAGAGAGATTGTAATCCCATGGAAAGATATTAAGTTGCCCGTCATACTCATAAAGATAATAGTTATGAGCCATATTGCCGGATAAGCTGTCCATATTGACGGAGAATGTGTGAACCGCCATATATTTAAGGATATTGTCCACATCAAGGTACTTTTCCAGATCAGTTCCTTCACTTATGTTTTTAAGAGCCGTCACGACTCTCCTCCGGTCGCCCTTGCTCGTATCGCTCACAGAACCGTTCCATATGGTTGAGTAACTGTCCAGATCATCATCTATGTAATTAAGATTGGCGCCGCCCTTACTGCCCATCGAAAAGCCGCCCGGGAAACCGTCGCCCGGACCTTTCCTATCATCCGAGTTCTCATCACTGTCAGAATCAGGCCTCTCCGGCTTATTATCCGAATCAAAGTCACCCATGTCCGGCATATCACCATCACCGGGCTTAAAGTCACCTGAAGGTCTGTCTCCTCCACCTCCGAATTCCATGCTGTCAGGCTTATAGAGTTCGCCGTCCTGTGTACCGAAATTGCGCAGCATAAAGCTGTCTTCCACTCCCTCCAAAGCCAGATATACGCCCCAGTACTCTCCGTTCAGCGATACTTTTGCGTAATTATACAGGGATGCGTCCGCGTCGAGATAGTTAAACATATCATATAAGATCGCTTCCTTCATATTGGTAGCGTCCGCAAAATTATTATTCAGTACAAGTTTATCCAGTCCGAAGCATGTCTGTCCGTCCACAAAATGGTCAAACTCAAGCTTAAGACTGTATCGGTCCGTATCCGGATTGTTGGCTATGGAAGACAGACTCGTATTGCCCTTGGGTCTGATCGCCACACTTTTAAGAGTCTGTCCGTTGATGACTACATCACAGGTATAGTACTCTTCAGATATGGCGTTTGCGAGCATCTTGTTCCATTCATCCTCATCCATCTGTATATCAACGCTTATCAATTCATCCGTGTTAAAAAGCTTGGTTTCATATTCCATGGTCACTCCCGTGCCGCCTAATATCTTCGTAAGCTTTTCACTGTAGACCTGAGCCAGCAGGCAAAATAACACTGCAACGGACACCAAAGCGATTATTATCTTGGGTGTATGCTTATTGTTGATCATAGTTCTCCTTCATCAGATAAACATCTTAAGTTATCCCATATATTCACCGTTGAAAGTTACAAGTGTCGCTCCCGATACTCCCGATATCTCACTTATCCTGTTGACAAAACCGGTAGCCGCATCTTTTACCCTGATCTCTGCTGTAAGCTCAATACCGGAAGTGCTTACTGTCTTGGACTTGATCATGTACTTGTCAACAGATTTCTCTATCAGGTTAAGAGCACTTTCCTCAGACTTTTCTCCGTCACAGTTAACTATCAGAATATAAGGTGTATTGTTATGCTTTCTGTCTGCAAAAAGCACAAGGATGACACCTATGATCACCGAACCTATGACTGCCAAAGGGATCATACCCGCACCGATCACTATGCCGACCGCCAATGACCAGAATAAGAACACTATCTCCATGGGTTCCTTGATTGCTGCACGGAATCTCACGATCGAAAGAGCACCGACCATACCAAGTGAGAGCACTACGTTGGAAGTAACCGCCATGATCACAAGTGTCGTCACAAGTGAAAGTCCTATAAGCGACATTGCAAAACCCGTCGAATACATGATCCCACTGAATGTCTTTTTATATATCATGAATATGAACAACCCTATCACCAGGGCAGCAAGCATACCGATAAGGGTATCAAGTGCCGAAAACTCGGTCACGCTCTCCAAAAAACTGGATTTGAAAATATCACTGAATGTCATTACTTTTTCCTCCTGTAATCTGTTCCTATAAATTTATACTGTCAGTCTCCTGCAGGCTCCGTATTTGGAAAACGCCTGCTGCCTTATATTGCCTGCCTGGATGAGTTTCTGTATGATCTCCGGCAGGAATGCGTCGTATTTCACCTCAAGCAACATATGCGTCGGCTTTTCGGTGGCACTTATATTCGTCTTTACATCAAGGTAATCACTGTCAAAAAGGCTGGTCCTTATCTGTGAATCAAAAGTTACCCTTACATTGCCGGCCGCATAGATGTATGGCTCCCTTAAGTAAGAGACCAATACCTTGGGGCGTAGCCCCTGATACCTCATCTTGGCGTACAGTTCCTTTACAACTTCATCCGGATGATCTTTCATAAAGTCCGTATCCCCGCTTATTATCTTCCTGCACTCCGCTTCCGTGATCGGGGCATCGTACTTAAGACAGAGACTGTCGATCTTCATCTTTTTTTCAAGCGTTATAAATGACAGATCATCATTGTAATACCGTATTCTGAATTTCTCACGCCTGCCAACTCCGTCCTCTTTTTCCCTTAAGGCCTTGTCATCCGCATTATCAAAATATATGCTTCTGATAAGATAAGTCCCGTCAGGCCCTGTATGCGGATCGGACCTCATGATAAGCTGCAGTCTTTTTTTCATGGCTTCGTATTCACCGCGGGAAACGGCATATTTAAGTTCATGCCGATAATGCTTTTCCTGTTCCATCACATTCCTCCTTTTTTTGTTACATCTTATCCCGTCAACCTGAAATGAACCTGAACTGGAAAAAAAAGACAAAAAAGAGCTTTCACATATACTGCGAAAGCTCCTTATATCAATATTATATTGCCGGTATCCCGAAGTATCAGTCTTTGGCTGCTATTGTTAAGTCTCCGGATGTGGCATCGATCGTCATCTGCGATGTTCCGTCACCGAACTTATAGCTGTCTCCGTTGCCGGTATAAGGTATGTCGCTGCTCATTTTTCCGGAAGTCGCATCATAATCCAACGAAAGGTCAAGATCCTTCGTCGTAAAGAGTGTGATATCACCTGAGGTCACATCAATGCTTGTATTAGTCGGAACAGTGTCAAAATCCATCCTTATATTTCCACTGGTGGCGCGAATCTTAAGCGTGTCAATCTTGGATACCTTGATATCCCTGTTGCCTGATGTGGAATCGCATACAAGATTGTCAATTCTGTCGGTCTCGATCTTAAGTCCTCCGGATGTCATGTCGAATGTGGCATTTTCCACATCGATACCTGAAAAAGTCACATCCCCGGACGTCAGATCAAGCTTAACTTCCTTCTGCAGAACATCGTAAGGAAGCGTGATCGTAAGTTTCTTATTGAGATTAATCTCACGTTCAATCCCTTTGCCTGATGCACAATATCTTACACGAAGTGTGGTCCCGTCAAGCCATGTATGTACCTGCATCTCATCGCTTAAATCCTTATTGGCCGTCTCAACTATCGTGGCAACATCAGACTTGGAAGACACTATAGTCACATCTCCCGAGATATAATCAATATCCAGGCTCTCGATCTTATCCGTGATCTCACGTTCGCCGGCTTCATAATTTTCAGAATCCTTATATACGTAACTCATCTTCTGAGTGCATCCTGTAAGTCCGCTCATCGCGGCAGTAAGCACCAAAGTAATGATCGTTCCTTTTATCGCATTTATTGATTTCATATCTATTCTCCTTAGTATTCCCTGCTTATTCTGCTTCTGTATTATTCTTTCCCTTATATATGACCATTCCTATGCCAGCAAATACTGCTCCCACAAGCAGACCTATAATAAGGTCTGTTACCGAATATGAAGTATATGAAACAACCGTATCCTCTGTGAAATGCAATATGAAATATTCAATTACACGGTTTACTGCATATCCGAATATAGAAAACGCTGCTATGCACACACCGGCTTTTGTCAGTCCATGGCCGGGAAGATATCTTATGATAAGGAACATAAGCCAAGCCATGATCACAAGCGGAACCGAAATTGCAAATGCCATCGGATAATAGTTGGGTGAACTTACATTTATACCTATACAGAACATCATAAGGAAAAATGTGATCGTATCGGCGGCCATCGCAACCAACCCCTTCTTATTGCCAAGATATTCATTAACGGGTCTCCTGCATGCTATGAACGGTCCGAATACCATAGTCAGTCCGAACAGCACAGCCGGAGCCGCAGTAATAAACCATCTGCCATGGGTGTATATGCTTACTACTCCAAGCAAAAGAATGACACTTGCGGTAAATGATGTCATCGTAAGGAACATCCTGTTCTTGGTGGCCATGAGAGGTACCACGAAAAGCGATGACGGTATAAGCATTGCAGCAAGCACTATGAAAAACCATGTCAGTGCATGACCGCTTGCAAGATTGACTATAAGGCATACAAGTATCGGTATTGCAAATACTCCTGCGATTATGCTGCCTGCAAGCGCGCTTTTCCTCTTAAAATACTTGGACTGAGATGTGATGACCTCATCCTTTTCCCTTACTATAAGCTCATCTATGTGAGTATCACTAAGCTTATCAAGGATCGTGCGGCAGTTCTCACACTCTTCCAAATGCTCTTTAACTATCTTTTTTGTCTCGTCACTGCATACATCGTCTTTATATAACGGAAGCAGATCCTGTACTACATTACATTCGTATTTCATGACTGATCCATCCTTTCCTGTATCATGATCCTTCCCCTGTGATACGTGACCCGGGCCCAGGTCTCGGTCTTGCCGAATATGGAACCTATCTCTTTAAAAGACAGCTCACCGAACACTCTGAGTTGGAATACTTCCTTATAAGGCTCATCAAGCGAATGAAGTATGCGATGTACTCTCATAGATGTCTCTGAGTCCATAAGGCTTGCTTCAAAGCTCTTGCCTGTATCCTCATACTCCTCAAGCGCCGCATCCTCGAACCGGCCTTTTCGCCTGCATTCGTCAATGAAAAGATTCTTCGCTATGGCACATAACCATGTGTAGCTGTCACTTTCGCCTCTGAATCCCTTCTCCGTGGATATCGCCTTGAAGAATGTCTCCTGAGTGATCTCCATGGCATCGTCGTGATCTTTTGCAAGTGTCATCACGTACGAATAAACCTTCATGTAGAACGCCTCATACAGTTTTTCAGCTGTGTTCTTATCCATGTATCTTCAGGTCCCTTTTGTTTGTTCTCATCGGTTAGACGGATTAATCTTCAATTCGTTACAAATTTTTTTAAAAAAATTTTAAAAAGTTTTAAAAAGCCTGTGTTGCGGCCACTGCGCGCTTCCATCCGTGGTAGCACTTTTCTTTCTTTGCCTCATCTATTGAAGGCATAAATGTACGATCGACCATGTAATTGTCCACCAGAGCCTGCGGGCTGTCAAAGAATCCAACAGCCAGTCCTGCAAGATATGCCGCACCAAGTGCCGTGGTCTCATTGATGACCGGCCGCTCCACGGGCACACCCAGGATATCGGCCTGGAATTGCATAAGAAGGTTATTTTTGACTGCTCCGCCATCCACCTTAAGCTTCTTAAGTGATATACCGCTGTCAAGTTCCATCGCCTCTATCAGATCCCTGCTCTGATAAGCGAGTGACTCAAGCGTAGCTCTGACAAAATGCGCTTTCGTAGTACCTCTCGTAAGCCCAAACACTGCTCCTCTGGCCTTATCATCCCAATACGGCGCACCCAGCCCGACAAATGCCGGAACCACATATACACCCTCACTGTCCTCACATCCGCAGGCTACAGCCTCACTCTCCGGAGCCGTGGTTATGAGATTCAGTCCGTCTCGCAGCCACTGAATGGCAGAGCCTGCCACAAATACGCTTCCTTCAAGAGCATATTCCACACGCCCGTCTATGCCCCAGGCTATGGTAGTCACCAGCCCATGCTCGGAACGTATGGGCTTATCACCCGTATTCATAAGAAGGAAGCAGCCTGTTCCATAAGTATTCTTGGCCATTCCCTCATTAAAGCAGGTCTGTCCGAATAACGCCGCCTGCTGATCTCCGGCTATGCCGGCTATCGGTACCTCCAGATTATAGAAATGATATGGAGCCGTATGCGCATACACCTGTGACGACGGACGCACTTCAGGCAGCATTGAAGCCGGTATCTCCAGTTCCCTTAATATATCCTCATCCCATTTAAGCTCATATATATTGTAAAGCATGGTGCGACTGGCATTGCTGTAATCCGTCACATGCACGGCTCCACCCGACAGCTTATATACAAGCCATGAATCCACGGTGCCAAACAACAGCTGTCCCTTATCGGCCTTCTGCCTTGCACCTTCCGTATTGTCGAGTATCCACTTGATCTTGGTGGCCGAAAAATACGGATCTATTAAGAGTCCGGTCTTATCCTTTATTGTCTTTTCCAGGCCTCTTCTCCTTAGATCCTCACAAATATCCGCAGTCTGTCTCGACTGCCAGCAGATAGCATTACATATCGGCTTACCCGTGACTTTATCCCATACTATGGTCGTCTCACGCTGATTCGTGATACCTATGGCCTGAACTTCACTCGGACTTATCCCTGCTTTTACGATCGCTTCCATATATACGGATACTACCGAAAGCCAGATCTCATTGGCATCATGCTCCACCCATCCGGGCTTTGGAAAATACTGAGTGAATTCCTTCTGAGCCACCTGAACTATATTGCCGTCCTTATCAAATATGATCGCTCTGCTGCTCGTAGTCCCCTGATCTATTGCCAAAATGTAACCTGCCATACCCTTATCTCCTTATAAATATGTATATTTAAACCTATGTCAATTCTAACAAAATAATGAATACCTGAAAAGAACTACATATCGGCTGATTGTTTTGCCACCCTTGATATATCACGTCGGATGAAAAAATATGAAAAATGTGTTGACACGGAAAAAAAATATGGTAATATGAATATATGAACAGTTATTCATACGTTCATATGTTTAATAACCGGCAAGAGTATGAAAGGAAAACCTGATGATCCCAAATGATGATACCTTGTACAATCTGGCTGAATTCTATAAGATATTCGGCGACTATACCAGAGTGAAGATACTGTGTGAACTGCGTGGCGGTCAGATGTGTGTCCAGGACATAGCATCGGCTCTTAATATGACGCAGTCAGCCATCTCCCATCAGTTAAGAGTCCTTAAGACCATGGGCTTGGTATCCGGGATCAGAGACGGCAAAGCGATCCTTTATTCTCTGGCTGATGACCATATATCAGGCATATTGGATATGGGACTTGAACATATCAACGAATAGTATAATGTAGATTTAATTATTTGCAGGGCGTAGCCCGGATTGGAGAAAACATGAGTAAATTATTTATCCTTGAAGACCTTGATTGTGCACATTGCGCCGAGAAAATTGAGCAGGAGACAGCTAAGATAACAGGCGTTCTTAAGAGCAAATGCACTCTTCTTACACAGAAGCTTAAGCTTGATCTTGAAGAAGGCGCTGACGAGTTGGCTATAGTAAAAGAAGTAAAGTCCATCGTAGCCAAATTTGAGCCCGATGTAACAGTAATCGAAAAATAGTAACCAAGCGGCAGACTTAACAGTCTGCCGTAACACTTTCGTCGCTTCATGATAACCAATAGAAAGAACAGGAACCAACATGACAAAGAAGCTCAAAAAGAATCTCACAAGAATAATCATATGCGCCGTGATCTTCATAGCACTTCTTATTATAGAGAAGGTCACTCCGCTCTTTGAGAATATATATATAGAAGCCGCATGCTTTCTTGCCGTATATATAGCAATAGCCCACGATATACTTAAAAAGGCATTTTCCGGCATAATACACGGCAATATGTTGGATGAGAACTTCCTTATGACCATAGCATCGATCGGAGCTTTTTTCATAGGCAGTTTCTCAGAAGGTGTAGCCGTTATACTCTTCTACCAGGTCGGAGAATGGTTCCAGTCCTATGCTGTAGGCAAAAGCCGTGGCTCCATCAAGGAACTTATGAGCATCCGTCCTGACTATGCCATCGTACTTCGCGACGGTGCCGAGGAAGAGGTCGATCCTGATGAAGTATCCGTAGGTGAGATCATAGTAGTAAGGCCCGGTGAGCGCATACCTCTGGATGGTGTGGTCATAGAAGGAATATCCTCACTTGATACGATGGCACTTACCGGCGAAAGCCTTCCCCGTGATGTTGTCACCGGAGAAGATGTGATATCAGGCTGCGTGAACCTAAGCGGTCTGCTAAAGATAGAAGTCACCAAGGAGTTCGGCCAGTCTACTGTATCAAGGATACTTGAGCTTGTTGAATCAGCTACGGATAAAAAGGCCGAATCGGAGAATTTCATATCGGTATTTGCCAGATACTATACACCCGCTGTCGTAGGCGCAGCACTTTTACTTGCGATCATACCGTCAGTTATAACGGGTCAGTGGCTCACATGGATATACAGAGCGCTTTCATTCCTCGTAATCTCCTGCCCCTGCGCACTGGTCATCAGCATACCATTAAGCTTTTTCGGCGGTATAGGCGGCGCAAGCAGAGAAGGTATTCTTGTCAAAGGAAGCAGTTACTTGGAGCAGCTTAACAGAGCTGAGATCGTAGCACTCGATAAGACAGGCACTCTTACAAAAGGGGTATTCGGCGTCGATAAGGTCTTATCCGCTTCCAACGACGCATCCGAGGATTTTATCCTTAAGATCGCAGCCACTGCGGAAAGCTATTCATCTCATCCCATAGCCGTATCGCTTGTGGCACAGTATATGAAGAACCACTCCCTTACTCCGGATGAGCTTAAGTCAGATGTAAGTGACATCAAAGAACATGCAGGACACGGTATAGAGGCCGTCATAGAAGGTAACAGATACTTTGTCGGCAATGCAAAACTCATGAGAGATAACAATATCGATACCAAAATAGCCGTAAGGGTGGATACTGCCGACAGATCCGCCGATACTTCCAAAGCCACAGCAGATGAAGAAGCCGGCACGGTAGTCTACATTGCCAATGAGCATAAGCTCCTTGGCCTGATATATCTGTCTGACATTGTAAAAGAGGATGCACCTGCCGCTATTTTGGGCATGACAAAAGCCGGTATCAAGCGGATCGTCATGCTTACGGGTGACAGAAAGGCCACTGCCGACGCAGTCGCAGCAAAGCTCGGAATAAAAGAATATCACTCGGATCTTTTACCGGGAGACAAGGTTGATATCGTAGAAAGCCTTATAGCATCCAAATCCGATAAGGGCAGGCTGATATTCGTAGGCGACGGTATCAATGATGCACCGGTACTCGCAAGAGCGGATATCGGCATAGCCATGGGAGGCCTTGGCAGTGACGCTGCCATAGAAGCCGCAGATATTGTCATCATGACGGATGAGCCCTGTAAGATAGCCAAGGCCATCGCCATATCACGCAAGACTCTTCGTATAGTCAAAGAAAATATAACCTTTGCCATAGGCGTAAAGCTTTTGGTATTGGCCCTTGCCGCCTTCGGTATCGCCTCCATGTGGGCAGCCGTATTTGCGGATGTCGGAGTCGCTTTCATAGCCATCTTAAATGCCATGAGAGCTCTCAAGACCTCTGATCTGTAGACAGGCATCAATTTCAGACCGGAAATCCCCTATAAAAAAGGCTGTGATCATCGGTGATCACAGCCTTTTATCTTTCTAATCCTCTATTATCCCATCAAGTATCTCATATATCTCATCACGCCCCGCCTTGGTCTCGGCCGAAAAAGGAATGAGCACATCTTCGGGTGTAAGCTTAAGTGTTTCTTTTATAAGTTTCACGGCCTTCTGCACCTCGCTTCGTTTAAGCTTATCAAGCTTGGTGGCTATTATGATGGGCCTGAAACCGTTAGATACTATCCAGTCATACATCTGAATATCATTTTTACCGGGAGCATGTCTGATATCAATCAACAGAAATACCTGTTTTAACTGACCCGATTTGTTGAGATATCTCTCTATCATCTTCCCCCATTTTTCCTTGACCTTTATGTTGGCATTGGCATAACCGTAGCCCGGCAGATCAACGAAATAAATGCTGTCATTGATATTGTAAAAATTGATTGTCTGAGTCTTACCAGGCTGCGAAGATGTCCTGGCATAAGACTTACGGTTCATTAAGGCATTGATTAAAGAAGACTTACCAACATTACTTTTACCGGCAAAAGCGACCTCCGGATGTACATTATCCGGAAGTTTGCTCGTAATACCGCATACAGTTTCAAGATTGACATTCTTAATGACCATTGTATCTCCAAATCCCGGCCGCCCGATGAGTATCTCTACATCTCTATCGCCTGATAAACCACTTCGTCCATATCACTTACGAATATGATGTCCATTCCGCCCAGTATCTCTTCACTTATCTCTTCAACGTCTTTTTCATTCTCTTTGGGAACCAAAACCTTCCTAATCCCGGCTGTCTTGGCAGCAAGCAGTTTTTCCTTAAGTCCGCCTATGGGCAGTACCTTACCGCGAAGAGTGATCTCTCCGGTCATTGCCACTTTACAGTGCACCTTTTTACCGGTCACAGCCGACAATATCGCCGTAGCCATGGTGATACCGGCACTCGGTCCATCCTTGGGCACTGCACCTTCGGGTATGTGCAGATGGAAGTCATTATCCTTAAATATAGCCGGATCTATACCATACTTTTTGCCCGCGGATCTGACATAGCTTAAGGCGATCTCTGCGGATTCCTTCATCACATCGCCCATGCGACCTGTCAATACGACCTCACCCTTACCGGGCATCATATTGACTTCTATCTGGAGAGTCTCACCCCCCACCGCAGTCCATGCAAGTCCTCTTACAATACCAACCTCATCCTTTTTATTGGCTGAAAGCTGGCTGTACTTTCTCTTACCCAGATATTCTTCAAGATTGCGGTTATTTACTACGATCTTACCATCTGTATCTGCAACTGCATTTTTACATCTGCTTCTTACAGTCTTTGCCTGCTTTTGTTGCAGCTGCAAAGACTTAAGCTTATTCTTGGCAGCCTTACGGCATATCTCTCCAAGTTTTCTCTCAAGTTCCCTGACACCCGCTTCTCTTGTATAATAACGTATGATATCTTTAATCGCGCCATCGCTTATAGACAACATCGCGCCTGTCATTCCGTTAGTCTCGTATTGCTTTTTCAAAAGATGTTCCTTGGCTATATGGAACTTCTCGTTCTGTGTATAGCCCGACACCTCGATAAGCTCCATACGATCAAGCAACGGACGCGGTATCGTCGAAGTATCATTGGCCGTTGCTATAAAGAGCACCTCGGACAGATCTATCGGCAGTTCCACATAATGATCCCTGAACTGTCTGTTCTGATCGGGATCCAAGACCTCCAAAAGCGCCGAGAATGTATCACCCTTATAGTCATTGCTCACCTTGTCTATCTCATCAAGGAGCATGAGCGGATTCTTGACTCCGGCATGCCGAAGCCCCGTAGCAATACGTCCGGGCATTGCTCCCACATAGGTGCGTCTGTGTCCTCTTATCTCAGCTTCATCCCTCACTCCGCCGAGACTTACTCTGACATATTCCTTATCAAGCGCTCTGGCTATACTCTTGGCTATGGATGTCTTACCTGTTCCGGGAGGTCCCACTAAACAGATGATGGGACTCCTGCCCTTGTTTGTCATGGCTCTGACAGCCAAAAACTCAGTCACTCTCTCTTTTACCTTATCAAGACCATAGTGATCCTCATCAAGTATCTTCTCAGCACGCTCTATATCCTGATCATCCACGGATGCATGATCCCATGGCAGTTCAAGGAGCGTTTCGATATATGCTCTCTGAACATAACCCTCAGGCGATGACTCGGAGATATTGTCAAACCTCCTTATCTCCTTGCGGATCTTTTCCTTGATATCATCGGCAGCCTCAAGTTCATCTACCTTCTTAAGGAAGATCTCACTGTCCGTGAATTCCTCTTCCTTGGCCAATTCCTTACGAATATAAGCCATCTGCTCGCGCAGTATATATTCCTTTTGATTCTTATCGACTCTCTTCTGTATATCAGATGCCAGCTTGCTGTGGATCCTTGATATATTCGTCTCCTGGAAAAGGATGGTCGACAGGATCTCGTATCTGTCCGCAGTAGAGACCGCTTCCAAAAGCGACTGCTTTTTATCAAATGAAAGCGGAATGTTCATGGCGATCCTGTTGACGATCTCTCCCAAACTCATGGAAGGATCTATCTGAGAATTCAGGCTCTGGCTTACCTTTGGATGGAACTCCATATAGCCGCCAAGCATATCCACCATGGTGCGAAAAGCCGCTTCCTCATATTCCTTGTCTTCACTTATATGCCCGTCATCTTCTATGATCTGTGTGATATCCCCTTCAAGGTATTTGCCGTTTTCATTATTGCTTACACTGTTAAGATCAGCACGGAAAAGTCCCTCGGTAAGGACTCGCATGGTATTGTTGGGCAGTTTGGTGATCTGTCTTACCTGTACCACCGTACCCACATTGTATAATCCGTCAGCTCCCGGTATCTCCTCAGTCATCGATCTCTGGGTCACGGTAAAGAGTCTGCCGTCCGCTTTCATGGCAGCTCTCACCGCAGCCATGGAAGGCTTACGGTTAAGATCAAAGTGTATGACCATTCCGGGAAAGATATTAAGTCCCTTAAGGGCTACTAAAGGTATTCTCATATTGCTCCTATATCGATAACAAAACAGAGTCTTAAATTATGCAAAAAACCGCCTGAACGTAACCGTGCAGGCGGTAAATGATCAGTCTCTGTATACTTCCGGCTGCTTCCCGTCAGTGACGCAGGCCTTGGTGATCACGCATCGCTTGATGCTCTCATCGGACGGGATCTCATACATCACATTCATCATGATCTTCTCCATGATGGTACGCAATCCTCGCGCTCCCGTCTTCTGCTCAAATGCCTCATCCGCTATAGCCTGTGTGGCATCCGGCTCAAATGTAAGCTCAACGTCATCATAACTAAAGAGCTTACGGTATTGCTTGATAAGCGCATTCTTGGGTTCTGACAGTATCTTTACAAGTGAATCCCTGTCAAGTCCGTCAAGGGATACCCTGATCGGTACACGACCCACAAATTCAGGTATGAGTCCGAACTTGATAAGATCCTGAGTGGAAACATGTCGCAGTACCTCACCGATCTCATGTCCCGATCTCTCTCCAAGTTCGGCATTGAATCCGATGGACTTGCGGTTAAGTCTCTCTTCTATGATCTTGTCCAAACCGTCAAATGCTCCGCCGCATATAAACAGTATATTGGATGTATCTATCTGTATAAGTTCCTGGTGTGGATGCTTGCGTCCGCCCTGAGGAGGTACGGAAGCTATCGTTCCCTCGACTATCTTAAGAAGTGCCTGCTGTACACCCTCACCGGATACATCTCTGGTGATCGATACATTCTCGCTCTTTTTAGTGATCTTGTCTATCTCATCTATGTATATGATGCCGTACTGTGCTCTCTTGACATCATAATCCGCTGCCTGTATGAGTTTAAGCAGGATATTCTCCACATCCTCGCCCACATATCCGGCTTCCGTAAGGGTAGTGGCATCTGCTATGGCGAAAGGAACATTGATGATCTTGGCCAGAGTCTGCGCAAGATATGTCTTGCGGCTTCCGGTGGGACCCATCATGATGATATTGCTCTTTTGAAGCTCCACATCATCGTCATCCTTTTTTTCACTCATCACTCTCTTATAGTGATTGTACACCGCTACAGCCAGAACCTTCTTGGCCTCTTCCTGGCCTATAACGAATTCATCCAGAAACTGCTTGATCTGAACAGGCTTAAGAAGATTGATATCTCCGGATACCGCCTCTTCATCCTCGGCATCATCCAGATCACCGAATTCCTCTTCGAGTATATCGCTGCATATACTGATGCATTCATCACATATATATATATTGTTGGGGCCTGCTATGAGCTTCATGACCTCACTCTGCTTCTTACCGCAGAAAGAGCAGCATATCTCTGGACCGGAATTATTTCTCATCTGTCGCAACCTCGGCTCTGTTAGCTATTACCGAATCTATAAGGCCGTATTCCTTGGCTTCTTCGGCGCTCTTCCAGTTGTCACGCTCAGTATCCGCAGCAACTGTCTCATAATCCTGGCCTGTATTGGCCGCCAGTATACGGTTAAGTCTTTCCTTGGTCTTTAAGATGTGCTCGGCCGTGATCTGTATCTCGGTAGCCTGACCCTGAGCACCGCCGCTGGGCTGATGTATCATGATCTCAGCATTGGGAAGCGCATATCTCTTGCCCTTGGCACCGCCTGCCAAAAGGAAAGCTCCCATGCTGGCTGCCATACCTATACATATGGTAGATACATCACACTTGATATACTGCATGGTATCGTATATGGCCATACCTGCAGTCACTGAACCGCCCGGGCTGTTGATGTATAAGCATATATCCTTCTCAGGATCCTCAGCCTCAAGAAAAAGAAGCTGTGCGACTATCGTAGCCGCATTATCTTCACGCACATCCTCACCGAGGAAAACTATACGATCCTTAAGTAATCTTGAATAAATATCATATGAACGCTCGCCACGACTGGTCTGCTCTATGACATAAGGAATTAAACTCATTTGCTCTCCTTCGCATTCTCTACTACAAAATCAACTGCCTTGGATACGACGATATCTTCCATCATCTGCTTCTTGGCTTCCTCGCCGATCATCTCAAGTACTTTATCCTTCTCCATCTTGTAGCTCTCTACAAGCTTGTCAACTTCCTTGTCGAAATCTTCCTCTGTAGCCTCAAGACCTTCTGCTGCTGCAACTGCCTCAAGTACAAGTCTGCTCTCGATACGCTGCTTGGCCTGAGGTGCAACCTGCTCAAGGAATGCCTCTGCAGTCATGCCGGTAAACTGCATGTACTGCTCGAATGAAAGTCCCTGTGCCTGGATCCTCTGTGCGAACTCTTCTGCAAGCTGACGCTTCTGAGTCTCAAGCATAGCCTCGGGAATATCCATCTTCGCATCATCTATGATAGCCTGAATAACTGCATCTTCCTTGGCATTCTTGGCATCTGCAGCCTTCTTCTCCTCGAGTTTCTTTCTGACGTCTGCCTTGTACTCATCAAGTGTATCAAACTCAGATACTTCAGAAGCGAACTCATCATCAAGCTTGGGAAGTTCCTTCTCCTTGATCTCCTTGACAGTGCACTTGAATGTAGCAGCCTTGCCCTTTAACTCTTCTGACTGATAATCTTCAGGGAATGTCACATTAACTTCAACTTCGGTACCGATCTCCTTGCCGATGAGCTGATCCTCAAAGCCGGGAATGAACTGGCCGGAACCGATAGTAAGGGGATAGTTCTCACCCTTACCGCCGTTGAATGCAACACCGTCTACAAAGCCTTCAAAGTCAAGTATGATGTCATCTCCGTCCTTAACTGCTCTGTCAGTAACCGAAATGCTTCTGGCATTGCGCTCACGCTCTGCCTCAACAGCCTTGTCAACATCCTCATCTGATACTGTGGCATCTACCTTGTCGATCTTGACACCCTTGTACTTGCCGAGTGTAACTTCAGGCTTAAGCGCTACTTCCGCGCTGAATATGAAGGGCTTGTCATACTCAAGCTGAACAACTTCAACCTTGGGTGTAGATACGATGTTCTCACCGCACTCATCATAAGCCTTCTCATATGCATCGGGAATGATCTCATTGGCTGCATCCTCGAAGAACACTTCTTTTCCGTACATCTTCTCTATCATCATCCTGGGAGCCTTGCCCTTACGGAAGCCGGGGATAGTGATATTCTTCCTCTGCTTCTGGTATACCTTCTCAATGGCTCCGTTGAAATCTGCCCAAGCAACCTCAATGATCAGCTTTGCCATGTTATTATCCAGTTTCTCTACCTTAACACTCATCAAATTCACTCCTTATATATATTCTTACTGTGTTGTTCTTATCTTTGCTAAGTTCGCAGTCAAGACTGTATTATAGCATAGAATCCGCCTGTAGACAACACATAATCCACAGTAAATCGCGTTGTTTCGGCATGGATTTTTTTGCCTTTATTATTCGTATACGGTGTTTTACAAAAAAATCAAAAAGTTTAGTAATTTTTAGTAAAATATGATAGAATATAAAAAACAGCGATCAACAGTTCATTGCGATAGTTGGAGGAGCATATGAAAAGACGCGCAGGAATATTGCTTGCCATATCCAGTATACCGTCAGAGTACGGGATAGGCGGATTTTCCAAGGAAGCTTATGAGTTCGTAGACTTTTTGTCCGATGCAGGGCAGAGCCTATGGCAGATACTGCCACTCGGTCCCACAGGATACGGTGACAGTCCATATCAGTCATTCTCTACTTTTGCGGGCAATCCCTACTATATTGATCTTGAGCAGTTCATAGAAAAGGGCTGGCTTACGAAAGCAGACTGTAAGAAATACAAGGTATCCCATCCCGAATATGTGGACTATGAAGCCATATTCAATTCAAGATACGCCCTGCTTCGTAAGGCATATAAGGCAAGCAACATAGAAAACGATCCCGATTTTAAGAGATTTGTAAAAGAGAACGAATACTGGCTTGACGGCTACGCCCTGTACATGGCCATAAAAGATTCCAAAAAAGGACTTGCCTGGACACAGTGGGAAGACGATATCAAGACCCGTAAGAGCGCAGCAGTTAAGAAGTATAGAGAGAAATTAAATGACGATTATACTTTCTATTGTTTCCAGCAGTACTTCTTCAGCACCCAGTGGTATAAACTCAAAGCTTATGCCAACGATAAGGGCATAGAGATCATAGGTGATCTTCCGATATATGTAGCCATGGACAGTGCTGACACATGGAGTAACCCCGAGTTGTTTGAACTTGATGCAGACTGCAATCCCACCCATGTAGCAGGATGTCCCCCCGATGCATTTACGGCTGACGGTCAGCTCTGGGGCAATCCTCTGTACAAGTGGGATTATCATAAAAAAACAGGCTATAAATGGTGGTTTGAGCGTATGGCCCATTGTTACAAGTTCTATGATATAGTACGTATCGATCACTTCAGAGGTTTTGATGAGTATTATTCCATTAAGTACGGCATGAAGAATGCCAAGATCGGGCAGTGGCTTCCCGGGCCGGCATATGACTTCTTCAAAGAGATGAAAATCAAGCTTGGCAACAAGCAGGTCATTGCTGAAGACCTGGGCTTCATGACAGACAGTGTTAGAAAGCTTGTCAAAAAGACCGGTTATCCCAATATGAAAGTTTTGGAATTCGGTTTTGACTCTGAAAGCGACAGCGAACATGCGCCTCACAATCATGTGAGCAACTGTGTGGTATATACCGGCACCCATGACAATGACACGATCAGTCACTGGTATCAGACACTTAAGCGCAAAGAAAAGGCATACGTACGCAAGTATCTGGATGTTAAACGCGGTGGAGATGTATGTGACCGTATGATCCGTGCAGCACTGGCATCGGTAGCAGATACCGCGATCATTCCGATGCAGGATTATCTTGGACTTGGCGGTGAGGCCAGAATGAACATGCCTTCCACTCTCGGTACCAACTGGAAATGGAGAATGCGAAAGGGTGCGCTTACTCCTGCGCTTGCAGAAAGACTTAGAAGTATGGCCGATACATACAGAAGGATATAGGCCGTCAAAGCCATCGTCACAAACAGAAGGATATAAAATCCAAAAGCCATCTTCGCAGACAGATAAGGAGCAGCTTAAGCTGCTCCTTATCTGTCTGTATCTGTTCCGATCAGTTATACGCTTTTAATACTTCATACTCTTTCCCGCAAACCACGCTACCACCTTGAATACGGGATTCTCCAAACGTTTCTTTACATTCTTAAGTTCCGCACGGATAGGTATACTCTGAGGGCAGACCTTTTCACATTTACCGCACTCTATACATCTGCCGGCATTGGTCCTGTTGCGTCGAAGCGTTGTGCACATGAAGTACTCTCTGAATCCGACGCTGTATCTGTCAGTATATGTGTGATTGTATGCCGAGAAGCATCCCGGGATATCCACTCCCTGAGAGCACGGCTGGCAATAGCCACAACCCGTACATCCTACTCTTATGCTCTTATTTAGGACTTCAAGCGCCCTCGCATATACGGCAAGTTCTCCGGCACTCAATGAACCCGGTGTGGCCTCTGATGCGATCCTTACATTCTCTTCTATCTGACTGACATCGTTCATACCGGACAGAACCACGTTGATCTCAGGATGATTCCATATCCATCTAAGTCCCCAGTCAGCCGGAGTCCTTCGCGGTCCTCCCGAATCAAACTGTTTTAAAGCTTCTGCCGGAAGATTATTGGCCAGTCTTCCGCCTCTTAAAGGTTCCATTATGATGATCGGTATGCCCTTTTTGTTTGCATATCTGATGCCTTCTATACCGGCCTGCGAGTGCTCATCAACATAGTTGAACTGCACCTGGGCAAATTCCCAGTCATAAGCATCTATAAGTTCGATAAACTTGGCTGTACCGCCATGAAAAGAAAAACCTATATTGCGGATCTGTCCCGCATCCTTTTTGCTCTTTATCCATTCCTTAAGTCCAAGTTCACACAGACGCTCAAATGAGCTCGCGTCATTTAGCATATGAAGCAGATAGTAATCTACATAGTCCGTTTTAAGGCGCTTAAGTTCTTCGTTAAAATATGTGTCAAAATCCTCTGATCTTTTCACATAATACTGAGGAAGCTTCGTGGCGATCTTGATCTTATCCCTGCAGTCATATCTCTCTATGAACTTACCGAGGCACTCTTCAGACCCGGCATAAGTGTATGCCGTATCAAAATAATTGACACCCAGGTCCATGGCGCGCTTCATCTCGGATTCGGCCTTTTCCTGATCTATGGAATTGCCTTTTTTCGTAAAACGCATACAGCCAAAGCCGAGTACCGACAGACTGTCGCCGTTTTTTTCATTGGTCCTGTATTGCATAAATATCCTCTGTTATTTTAAGAATGTTCCGATGATACCGCGTCCGAGCGCCGCGCCGAGATTACCCCCGAGCGTCTTGCCGAATTTGCCGCCCATGGAACTGCCCACGGTCTTGCCGACCTCACGTCCCACAGTACCGGCTACGGAATTACCCACACTCTTGACTGCGCGCTTCTTTGCCGCCGTCTTGGCAGCCTCTTCCTTCGCCTTGGCCTTTGCCTTTGCCTCAGCTTCTTTGGCCGCTGCCTTTTCTGCCGCTGCTTTGGCCTTTTCTGCTGCCTTGGCTGCCTCAGCCTCAGCCTTGGCTGCTTCCTTGGCTGCTGCCGCTTCTTCTGCAGCCACCCTGGCCGCTTCTTCCTGCTCCATTCCAAGTCTTAGTAAGAACTCATAGGCAGAATCTCTGTCGACCGACTCATAATACTTCACATATAATACAGAGCTCTTGATCATCATGTCTCTGCCGGCATCATCTATCGGCTTCATGGAACTTATCGGAAGCATTACCTGCGTCCGTTCAACCATGGTAGGAATACCCTCTTCATCAAGTACGGATACCAATGCCTCACCGATCTTAAGTTCCTGCAGCACATCTACGGTCTTAAAATCTGGATTTTCTCTGAATGAATCTGCCGCAGCCTTGATATTCTTCTGCTCAGCAGGTGTATAGGCATGAAGCGCATGCTGTATCTTGTTGCCAAGCTGCGCCAACACACCGTTTGGTATGTCCTTAGGCGACTGAGTGATGAAGAATATTCCCACACCCTTGGATCTTATAAGTTTTACTATCTGTTCTATCTTATCAAGCAGCGCCTTATTGGCATTGTCAAAGAGCATATGCGCTTCGTCGAAGAAAAATACCATCTTGGGCTTTGGCATGTCTCCGACTTCCGGAAGAGTCTCATATATCTCTGACAACATCCACAAAAGCAATGTGGAATACATGGTAGGATTCTGTATGAGCCTCTGACAGTCAAGCAGCTGTATCATACCCTTGCCCGAAGGATCGATGGTAAACCACTCTCTGATATCTATGGCCGGCTCACCGAAAAACAGTTCACCACCTTCACTCTCCAAAGTGATCACGCTTCTTATGATGGTAGTAATGGATGCCTTGGCGATATTGCCGTATACCGGTGAATACTTGGCCGCATTCTCACTCACATATGAAAGCATGGATCTTAAATCCTTGGTATCTATGAGCAGAAGCCCTTCATCATCGGCAATCTTGAATATGATCGTAAGTATGTCGGACTGAGTCTGATTAAGGCCAAGTATCCTTGCAAGGAGCATGGGACCCATCTCGGATATCGTAGTCCGAAGCGGCATTCCCTTTTCCCCGTATACATCCCAAAAATTGACCGGGTGAGCACTTGCACCTTCTCTGTCTCCCGCCACAGCTATGCCTGAGAGATCGCCTTTGACGTCAGCTATGAATACGGGTACGCCTGCTTCCGAAAAAGATTCCGCAACTGTCTTAACGGTTGTAGTCTTACCTGTTCCCGTAGCCCCGGCGATCAATCCATGGCGATTGGCCATCTTCGGAATGATACATACGCTCTTATCGCCTGCGTTGCCAAAATATATCTGACCGTCCTTATACATATAACCTCCTTACCGGGTGCAAAACACAAAGCACATCACCTGTTGCGGCCTACATACCACCTCTGCTGACGGATGCTCTTCGCTTTTGCTTATCCTTATACAGCTCACCGTCGGCTGACTTGATCACATCTTCAAATACTACATCTTCGTCGCAGATAAACGAAGCATATCCAACGGAACTCTCGATAAAGTATGGCTTGCATGAAGTCTCGTTGACCTTGGCAAGCGCACTCTTGATGGTTGCCACAACGTTCTTTGCTCCGTCCTCATCACAAGGCAGTACCGCGATAAACTCATCACCGCCTATACGTCCGCAGCATCCTTTATCCCCCATCGCATCGGAAAGCACCTGTGACAGTGTCGTGATGGCGTAGTCACCGTCCGCATGACCGAACACATCGTTGATCTCCTTAAGATGATCAAGGTCACAGAAGAAAAGACACGCCTGTTCACCGTCATGCAGTCTGTTGATCTCAAGCGCCTTTTCCATAAAACCACGCCTGTTAAATACTCCCGTCATCGGATCGTTGCTTGATACCGATGCCAGAATCTTATTTCTCTCACGAAGTTCTCTGAGTGTCTCATTAAGTGCCTTCTTGGCTTCTTCTTCCTTGATGGACAGACTCATGAATGAAAGTCCGTTACCGATCTGCATGCTGACTCCGTGCATGGCAGATAACTGCTCGGGCGTGATATCCGCAAGCAGCAATCCGTACACTTCATTCTCGGAAAACAGAAGGAATGATATGTACATGTGATCCTTGTCACCCGGATAATATCCGGTAAATCCGCGCTTCTTTGTGATGACTTCACCACTGTCATGCTGATATATGGTGATCTCACTGCCGTGACTCGAAGCTATGAGATTCATCCGCTCAGGGCAAGTGAAATCCGTTCCCTTTTCATGTATGATAGGCAGTTCATTTAAGAAAAGATATGCATTCTTGGCTCCCTGAGCCACCACCTGTAACATACAGGTCTTGAAGAACGCAGTAGGATCAGACACTCTCTCTTTTAACCTTGCAAGCACCTGAGCAGACTCAATATAACTCTGCTCCATGATCTCCTTCTGTTCAAGGCCCGTCTGAATGAGCATAGAACTGATATGCTCGTCAAACTTCTCCATGAAGCTGTGTATCAATGTAGACTTCTCATATGTGGCAGAGGAAGCCGATATCAGGGCATCAAACAGCCTGTGCACATATTTGGTCAGTATACTCCAGTTGATAAAGTTACGAGTAGAGAAATCAAGTTTGACTCTGACAAGCTGCATGAAACTGTTACGAAGCTCCGAGCCAAGGCTCACTATGGATTCAGTCTCCATAATGCCTATAAGGATATATGATAATTGCTGTAAGAATTCTTCGCAGGCTTTTATGACTGCCGGAGAATACATATACATCATCGACTCTTTGGCCAGAGTCTCGGCCATCCTGCTGATATAATCCCCGTTGCTGTAATTGCTCGGGAACTCGTCTATGAGAGTAAGTACTCCCTCAGACGTATCGATCGCAGAAAAATCGCATCCGCATGAACCTCTGACTATGAGCTGGGCAGGGAAAGTATGTAATCCTTTATTGTCCTCTCCCTGTATGCGGGCAATAGCCAGTTCAATAGCCATACGGCCAAGCATATATCCGTCCTGTCTGGCTGTGGTAAGAGGCGGATTGAACGTCGCCGCCTGCTCTATATCATCGAATCCGGTGATGGCGATATCTCTGCCTATCACCTTGCCTCTGGCCCTGCATACCCTGTATGCCGCCATGGCCATCTCATCATTGGCACATGCTATGGCTTCCGCATCGGGATTGTTCTCAAGAAGCCTTATTACCTGTTCCTCAACATCCTGCGAATAATCACCGTATTCTATCATACTGTCGGATACATGCAGACCATGGCTGGCCATTGCATTACGGTATCCGCGCAGTCTCTCCATAGCTTCGGTGTTCATCTTCGGCCCCGACAGGTATACTATCCTGCGATAGCTGTGCTGCTCTATAAGATGCGATACCACTCTGTGAATACCTTCATAGTTCTCTACTATAAGGTAGCAGTGTGGGCTGTTAGCATCATATTCCTGTGCAATTACAAGTGGAATGTTACCGAATTTTTTGAAAAACTGTACCTTTGTCTCATCATTTAAGAACATGGACAAAGTGCCGTATGTAACGATGATCGCATCAAATCCGCCAACATTGGCATAATCGTACATGGCATTGTACTGGAAATTATATTCCGAGAAGGACATGCTGTCAGAAGCACTCTCATCATCCGTATTCCAGTAATCATATATAGAACCCTGGGCCCCCGGGAAAACGGTGAGATTGATACCCCTCTCTGTCGCACCGACCGTAAGTCCTCTAAGCACCTCCATCGGATGCTTGGTGAATATATTGCCCATCAAGACGCCAATTTGAATGATCCCGTCTTTCATACTCCTCTCCCAAAACACATAATGTATATCAGAAATAGCCGAAAAGCTTCTTCTTAAATCCCGCCGCTATTTCCTCATAAGGTGCGTAGGATATATTGCACCCCAATATCTCATTCCATCTCTTCTTAACGGTCTCGGCGATCAAAGAAGCCGTATCCGCATGCTCCCCGGCAATCTTAAGAAGATAGGGAAAGAAATAATATATCATCATAAAGTTTAAATCCATCAAAAGTGCGCTCTTTATCCTGCCTCTTTTTGAGTACTTATCCTTAACCGCGCTCGCAAGTTCTGACGCCAGACTGTCGGCTGTGGCCGTCCTGTCATCACTCTTACCAACACTTTCAATGAGATTATCCATATAAGTGCCGTACTTACCCTCAAAGGCTTCGGTATTGCTCTCATATGTCTGTTTTTTTAGTTTTCTTAAGTAGGCTTCCCTGTCCTCAAACAGTTCAAGCATAGCCTCAATATCACAGTTCATAGTATTCCTCACGCTAAAACTCACATAAAATCAGTATAGCAGATATACACTTTTTTGTCTTTAATTTTATGGACATAAAAGGGCATAAAAATAGCCCCGATCTGATGATCGGGGCCACATAAATCTCAATGTCAAAACAATGATCAGCCGAGCTGTGCTGCAACCTATGCTGCGAAGTCCTCGTTCTTCTTCTCAAGGCCTTCACCTGTCTCGAAACGAACGAACTTGGTGATCTTAAGGTTGGCATCTACGCTCTTAAGGTAAGCACCAACTGTCTGCTTGCCGTCCTCTGCCTTAACGTATACCTGATCCATAAGGCAGATCTCCTTAAGCTGCTTTGAGATACGACCGTCTACAAGACCTGAGAAGATCTTGTCTGCGATGTATGCGCCTCTGCCTTCCATAGCAAGCGCACCAAGCTTAGCCTTGGCTTCATCTGAAAGGAAGTTGAATAAGAACTTGTTGTTCTTCTCTTTCTCATAAGCCTCGATATCCGGATCACCCCAAAGCTTCTCGCATACTGCTCTGTCTATAAGCTTCTGCAAAATAGGCTTGGGAAGTGAAGGTGCATCGTTAAGTGCACTGTCTATGGTAATCTCTCTAAGCTTATCAAGCTCAGCCTCAGAGATGTCATCTCTGCTGATGTACTGAGGATTCATGGCTGCTACCTGCATAGCGATGTTCTTAAGTGCCTCTGTAACGGCATCTCCATTAGCACCCTCAGCACCTATGATAACACCGATACGTCCGCCGCCGTGGATGTAATCAACCACAACAGGAGCCTCAACCTTTTCAAATCTTCTGATGTTAAGGTTCTCACCGATAGTAGCTACCTTCTCTACAAGTGCATCCTTAACTGTCTTGGAACCATCCTCGATCCAGTTCTCTGTAAGGAGGCCTTCTACATCTGCTGCAGATGAAGCAAGTGCCTGCTTCGCTACATTCTCAACGAATGCCTGGAAAGTCTCGTTCTTGGCAACGAAGTCTGTCTCCGAGTTAACCTCAACAACTGCTGCCTTGCCGCCATCTATAGCTGTACGGCAGATACCCTCTGCTGCGATACGGCTTGCCTTCTTCTCGGCCTTCATAGCACCGCTCTTACGAAGGAACTCAATAGCTTCCTCCATATTACCATCGCACTCTGTGAGTGCTTTCTTACAATCCATCATACCTGCGCCTGAGATCTCACGCAGCTCTTTTACCATTCCTGCTGTTATAGCCATATGATCATACCTCCCGTAATACTTATGCTTCTTCTGCTGCTACTTCTTCGATATCTTCAGCTGCCGCACCGTCTGCCTTGGCATCCTCGATATATACAGATTCGCCCTGGTTAGCCTCGATAACCGCATCAGCCATCTTGCCTACGATGAGCTTGACTGCTCTGATCGCATCGTCATTACCGGGAATGATGAAATCAAGGTCTTCAGGATCACAGTTGGTATCACCGATACCTATAAGTGTTACGCCGAGGCTCTTAGCCTCCTTAACGCAGATTGCTTCCTTCTTGGGATCTACTACGAAGATAGCATCGGGGATTCTGGTCATATCCTTGATACCGCCGATATTCTTCTCAAGCTTCTCCCACTCCTTCTTGATGCCGATAACTTCCTTCTTGGGAAGAACATCAAATGTGCCAT
>JAEEGL010721283.1_pt1 | contig 26829 bp, 11 predicted proteins | sample 9134231 | NCBI WGS metagenome assembly JAEEGL01 (sample SAMN16246548, study PRJNA631951) | gut metagenome | biome: gut microbiome; feature: rumen; material: fiber-attached | host: Bos | place: Iran: Karaj | collected 2018-10 | reverse complement strand
TTGTTTTTCAGACGAAGGTGGGCGTTTTGTGATTTTTTAGCTAAAAACAGGCTGAAAAATAACCGAAAGCTGCCATTTGAAGCCAATTCTATAACATAGTTTAACTTTGAATTTTCATACAACTGCAATGCGGGTTAAGTGCGGGATGAGCGGGATGAGCGGGATGTTTTTTTGTTAACTCAAATACTTTTTGTCTTTTCTATACCCACCTCTCTTCATTCGTAACTCTCGAGAATCAGCTCGCAATTCTCGAGAATAAACTCGCAAAACCCGAGAATCAGCTCGCAATTCTCGAGAATAAACTCGCAAAACCCGAGAATAAACTCGCAATTCCCGAGATTCAGAACGCAAAACCCGAGACAAACCGAAAAACATCCTACACTTCCTACACTTCCTACACCTAATTTTGGGTGCAGGAAGTGTAGGAAGTGTAGGATATTTTCGGTTTACAAAAGTAATTAAATAGGTAACTTATCCCCCTCCTACAGGAGTTGTTAGGGGAGGTCTTACGAATAATGTTTCTAATAACCGATTTGGGCTAAATCAGGACCCGTTCGGCGGGAATGTGCATGCCCGCCGAACGGGTGGAATGCCTGTTAACGTGTCACGATGTAGTTCACCACGGGATAGATGCCGCCGGCATCCTTCACGTAGTACCACACCACGTTCCACTTGAACTCCGGATGGTCGGGGTCGTTATACGGTATACCAGACACCGTGCCTCCAACGGAGAACTCCTGGCCGATGGTGTGGGTGTTCTCTTTCGTGTGACCGTAGTTGAAGCCCACGCCGGCCTTCGCGCCGCCAACCGTTGCTACGAGCTCCGTCTCCACCTCTAAGCTTACCGACTTGGTCTTGGAGTCGCTAGTAGCCATGCTCAATGAGCGGGTAGCGCTGTTGCCGATGCCATCGGGCACTGACTCGTTGGTGTAGCCTTGGTTCATATCCTTACCCTTCAGGAAGGGGTGGGCATCGTCCACGAACTTGATCTCGTTGTCGTAGTTCATGGGATAGCTCCATGGGTTGCCGGGCGTAGAGGTGAGGAACCGCTGCGGCCTTGCCACATTCTTCTGGCTGGCCATCAGCCTCACATAAGTCGGCAAGGTCATGAGCTTGAAGGTACGTTCACGCGGCATAGACACCACGAACTCCATCCCCTCCTCGTCGGGGTCGGCGCTGTCGATAATCTCGTAGCGGTAAGTGTCGAAGGGCGTTGCCTGCATCACGACTGAATGTTCCTCAGAGACAGAGTATTCCTGCCCGCTGCCCATTGTCACCTCATGTTCGGTGGCTATGCCGCCAGCTACGCTCACCTTGGTAGTAAACTCCACGCCGACCTCAGCGGAACTGAAGAAGGGCACACTGTAGGAATGCTCGTAGCCGGCAATAACGGAGCCGCCCCATTCATCAGACGTGGCTGTGCTGTTGCTGGTGGTAGAGCTCTTGCCCCACGTGGTGGCACCGCCAGGGCCGAGGTCCTTGTAGTAAGGTGGAGCGGCGATGACGGCGTAGATGCGCGGCTCGCTGAAGTTCAGCTCGTGGCTCTTGAACTTGAATTTCATGGGACGCTCACGGTCGGCGAATTTGCAGAGCACGGGATGGGCATTCGTTTCTTGGTTAGTTTCCATATTAAGAAATCGAGTCATCTGCGAATCAGTCCACCCGAAGATACTTGAACCAAAGTCACTCTTTGACTTCACTGTCTTACCATCAGTGTCTAACCAACGCTCACACAGTTTGGAGTTACTACGTGGCCAAGATGAAGAACAAAACAAGTGATCGTGCTCGAAATAGACCAGACTCTCCTTGTCGTTTTTCTTGGTCTGTACAGCCACGATAGCATCGGCAGGAACAGTATAACGGTCTGTTGTTATAATGTTTGTCAGATAAGCAGGCTCAGCCTCCTGTTCGTCCCATCGATACAACTTATAGCCTACGACAAGGTCTTGTGGATAACTTACCGTGTTGCCATCCAGGTCTGTAACATCGCGGCCACGGAAATAGCCGAAACAAAGAGTCATGTTACCCAAGACCCAATTACGATGGCTGACATTGTAGAAACAATCCACCGTCTGTTCATGCGGATGCGATTCTATCAGTTCCATATCGTCGTTATACGCAAGACGGAATACGGTAAGTGTACCCTGTTTCTTCGGTTCTTCATTGCTCTCACTAACAGTACCTCGCATCAAAAGGGCAATATCGGGCAGCTCGTACCCGCTCATGTTACCTACCTTGACATCGCAGAAGGTTAATGGTTTGAAAATGGGCTTCGTAAAGACTGGCTTTTCGTCGAGATGCCCCTTATCATAGATATAGAGGTGTCCTCCAGTTAACTCCTCGTCCACCAAGAGAACGATGTCCTCATAGCCATCGCCATTGACGTCGGCCACATCGAAACGCATGTGAGCTGAGCCAGTAAAGGTTCTCGTACTCGATATTCTCCTTTCACGCAAGCACTTCATGCTGGCACCGTCGAACACGGCTATCTTGTCGCCCACGTTCATCACGATTTCCTCCACGCCGTCGCCCGTCTGGTCTTGAATGCAATTGAGGTTGAAGGCACGGGCATAGTATTCATATCTGATGTCACTGAGATAGCAATTGTTATCTTCATAACCGGGTCGTCTACGGCTCCACACACCGACAAATGGCATCTCCCACTTGTATTCATTGCCAGAGGAGTCGAGCAGCGTCAGTCGATAGTCATTGAGCATGGCATGGTTGCGGATGGAGTCGCCAAAGATGGAGATGCGGACTACGCCTTCGCCTGCCACAGTGGGTGTTGCACTATATGGATATAATGCTTGGAAAGGCAGGCTCCAACTGGCATAGACCACGTTTTCGTAACCGTCGGCATTGCCCTGAGGAGCCACCTTGCGCAGATGGTGCTGGTAATCGGCTCCGTTCACATCCAGAGGTACAAACTGCTTGTTTTCGCCCGTCCATGTTCCTGCGGTGTTCCTATAAAGAATACCTGAGCGTTTCGTACAGGCGGTTGAACCATCATACTTAGTATTCAATGTAAAGCTATAGTCGAAAAAGATGCTCTTGCGGTCAGCACCGAAGGTGTAGTAGGCTCCGAGGGGGCCGTTGTCGTTCACTAACTGCATAGGAATCTTATGCCTTGCCGACGTATTCTCGGTTTCCAAGAATTTCTGCTGCTCCAGCATCTCCGTATAGACCGACGGTGCCGGACGGCAGCCGCGGACGGTAAAGCCGCAGCCCTTCTCGTGGATGACCATGGGATAGAGCTGCGAGTTGAGCGCATTGATTTCGAAGGTCACGGGACAGCCGTGGCGCATAGTGTTGCGGGTGAGCCAGGCACCCATCACCTCTTCGTCTGTCAGCTCGCCGGTGGCGTCGATGTAGCCGTTGGGCAGCAGCTGCAGGTGGACGGAGTCAGGGCCTTCTATCAGCGCCTTGTCCCATTTGTAGCCGGTGCGGTCTTTCAGGAAGTCGCCCCAAAGCAGGGTGTCGACTTCCATCTCTTTCACAAGGGCATACATCTCGTCGATGCTGGGCATCTCCCACCCTGCAGGCATCGCCTTGCGGGCACCCGGTACATTGTAGTAACCCCTGTCGTTGCTGACGAACACAGCAGAGTCGGTCGCCCCAACTTTCTTCCACAAGTTAACTTTTTCGGTTGTGGTGAGGTTGGGCATCGTCTGTGGGCGCAGGTCCTCCATCATCCACAGCATGTCGCCGATGCGGACAATCGGATAGTTGTAGCCAGATGCATCCTGGCAGCGGAAGAAGTCTAAAGTCACGGGGTGTGACGACTCGGGGCTGAGGTGCATGATGGTGCGCATCCGGCCGCTGGTGCCCTCGAAGCGGAGGATGTCGCCCTCGTTGTACTGCATCGTCACGGCGTTGCCGCCGGCGTTGTTGAAGCCGAAGTTGCCGGCCATGAGGTTGGTGATGGCGACAATGTCGCCGATGCCCACAGTGCCGTCGCCGTTAACGTCGGAGCGGGTCTTCAGACCAGTGTCGGTGTCGGTGCCGGCCATGACGTTGGTGATGGCCACAATGTCGCCGATGCCCACCTGGCTGTCGACGTTGACGTCACCCTTGCGCATGGCAGCGGCCATGTCGATGAGGCGCAGAGTGGCCGAGCCGCTCAGCGTTACGGGGGCAATGTCGGGATGTGTCAGGTTGGTTACGGTTACGCTCTCCACCGTGGTGGCATCGCCACGGCCGGCGAACGTGAGGTCAATCACGTCGGCTGCACCAGCTGACGTCGCAGTGGTGAGCATGGACACAAGCAGCATCAGTGCTGCGCGGACCTTGAAAGTAGTTGTTCTGTTCATTGTTGTTAATGTTTGGAGTTGTTTGAGTATTGACTGTTTTTAGAGGGAACGCGGGCACAAAGGTACACATTTTTTTGTTAATTAGTGTAGCCGACCCCTTAAACTACGTTAAAGAGCGCGAATTCAAGGAGAGAAAGTTGGTTGGAGGATGTGCCACGTAATGTTACCGCGTCACGATGTAGTTGATTATAGAGGGTTCAGTCCGCTCTCTTCCTGCTGGGCAGATTCAAAACGGGTGCTATCTTTGCTTGCACAAAGGTAGCACCCGAATATACTGTGAATGTCAGCGCTGTTATCTCTCCGTTACGGCATAGTTCACCACGGGATAGATGCCACCCTCGTCCTTGACATAGTACCACACGATGTTCCAGTTGAATTGCGGATACTTGGGGTCTTTCAGTGACGGCAAGCCCGGGACAGACCCCGAAACAATAAACTCCTTGCCGATGGTGTGGGTGGTCTCGTTGGTATTGTTATAGCTGAAGCCCACTCCGGCCTTGACGCCCATGATGGTTGCAACAAGTTCTGTTTCAACGCCCACTTTCACCGTTTTTGTGTTTGAGTCGCTGGTGGCAAGACTGATGGAACGTGTGGTGAAGCCGCCTGTTCCCGCCATCTCGTAGGTTTCGCCATCGTTGGCGTCCTTACCTTGCAGGAACGGATGGTCATTGTCGATGAACATGGGAAGGTCTTTATAGTTTACCGGATAGCTGCTGGGCACGCCGGGAGTTGCTGTCAGGTATTTCTGAGGCTTTGCCACTCCCTTCTGGTCGGCGGTCAGACGAACGTAGTCTTCCAGCTTGACGCCAACAAACCTGCGGGTGCGTGGCATGGATACAACGAAGTTCATGCCGATATCGTCGGGCTCGTCACTGCCTATGATCTCGTAGGTATAGGTATCGTAAGGCATGGCCTGCATGACGATGACATGGTCCTTGATAGCCGTGTAGCTCCGTCCGTAGGTGATTGTTTCCTCGTGGCCTGTTGCAATGCTTGCGCCTGCACTGACCTTGGCGGTGAATTCCACACCGGCCTTCATGGCGCTGAGGAACGGAGCACTGTACGAGTGTTCGTAACCCATGATAACCGAACCCGTCCATTCGTCAGACTTTGATATGTTGGTACCGTCGGATGTGTTCTTTCCCCACGACGTTTGGGCATTGTCAGCGCCTTCAAGTCCCTTATAGTAAGGTGCGGCGGCAATGGCAGCATAGATGCGAGGCTCGCTGAATGTTACCTCGTGGCTGATGAAGCGGAAGTGCTTGGCACGCTCACGGTCTACAAATTTGCATAAGACGGGATGAGAAATAATTTCCACATTATAACCTCCCCCCCTATAGTACCTTGAGAGTTCCGTATTCTTCCAATTACTATAGCAGCCGCCAACATTTCCCCAACCGAAGATATCCACATTGAAGTTGTTAGAATGGTTTACCGTATTGCCATCATTTGTGAGCCACACTTCCCGAAACTCAGCCACTGTATTGTATTGGGAATCATTGTCTGAAGACCTCTGATCAACGCTTAAGGGAATGTTCCAGATATAAATAAGGGTTTCTTTGTCGCCCTCACTGTCTCTGGTCTGAACTGCCATGATGGCATCTGCAGGAATGGAGTTCGTGGTTTTTACATTCGGCATAACTTGGAACCGATAGGTTGGTTTCTTCTGTTCGTCATCAAAGCGCCACAAACCATCGCCCACCACAAGGTCCTGATTGTAGCTGCGGCCGCGGAAATAACCGAACACAAGGTCCATATTGCCTACACGGAAACACTGACTCTCGTTCGTAGCAAAACAATCAACGCTTGTTCGTGGCAGGACAACTTTTTCCTTAAGTTCCAAATTCTCATCATATTCTAAGCGTGATACATACAGATAGCCAGTCTTCTGTAACTTGGTTTCACTGACTCTTCCTCGTGTCAGGAAGGCAATCTCTGGTAAGTCGTGCCCGCTCATATTACCCACTTTCACGTCGCAGAAAAGACACGACGAGCCAAGAATTTTCGTAAAGACAGGCTCCTGGTCAATCTGGCCTTGGCTATAAACATAGAGATAGCCCAGTTCAACGTTCTTGTTAAGGAGCAGGACGATGTCCTCGAAACCATCGCCGGTGACATCGGCCACATCAAAGCGCATGTTGGCTGTGCCGACATCGCTGCCTTCGTCGGTATACTCCCGTTCGCGGATGCAGCGGAGCGTGGCACCGTCGAAAATGGCAATCTTATTGCCGACGTTCATCACAATCTCATCCAAGCCGTCGCCCGTTTGGTCCTGAATACACTTCAGGTTGAAGGCGCGGGCATAATATTCACATCCCACTTCTATCCAATAAAGCTGTCTGTTACCGTTATCGGCAATAGTATAACCCATAAAATAGTATGGCATTTTCCACCGATATTCGTTGCCATCTGCATCGAGCAGCGGACGTGTGGCATAGTTCTCAAGGATGGAATGGTTTTTCGTGGAGTCTCCAAAAATAGTTATATTGACAAGACCTTCGCCAAATACGAGGTCACCGTTGAAATGCTGTTTGAACGGACGGCTCCACGAAGCATAGACCACATTCTCGTAACCATCGGCATTGCCTTGGGCTGCCACCTTTCTCAGGTGATTGTTGCAATAGGCTCCGTTGACATCCAGTGGCACCAGATTCTTGGAGTCAAACAACCATTTACCTTCATACTTGTCTTTATAGAGGACACCCGAACGTTTCTCGCTGGTGCTTGAATTCCACTGACACGCACTGAAGTCAAGGAAAATGCTGTTGCGGGCGGAGCCGTAAGTATAATAGCTGCCTAACGGTCCGTTGGTGTTCACCAACTGCATGGGCATTTTCTTGATGGGCGCTACCTCAGGTTGCTTCTCGGAGTCGAACAACGTCTGTAGCATCTCCTGATAGACGGAGGGAGCGGGGCGACAGCCGCGAACGGAAAAAGCGCAGCGCTTGTCGTGGATGACCAACGGATGGAAAACGGAGTTGAGCGCGCCAATCTCAAAAGTTGCCGGGCATCCGTGGTTGATGGTGGTACGGGTGGGCCATGCACCTGTTCTCTCATCGCTTGTCAGTTCGCCATCCCTGTTTACGTAGCCGTTTGGCATCAGTTGCATGTGAATGGTGTCGGGACCTTCAACCAGAGACTTTGGCCAGTCGGCATCGCGATCCTTCATGAAGTCGCCCAGTTTCAGACTGTCGTTACCAAGTTCCTTCACCATTGCATAGATTTCGTCGATGGAAGGCATCTCCCAGCCCTCGGGCATCGCCATGCGAGCACCCTGTACGGTGTAGTAGGCACGGTCGCCCACCACGAACTCGGCAGCCTCATAGTCGCCTACCCCTTTCCAGATGTTCGCTTTGTCGGTTCTGATAAGCTCGTCCATCTTCAGCGGGCGCAGGTCTTCCAGCATCCAGAGCATATCGCCAATGCGGACGATGGGATAGTTGTAGCCTGCGGCATCCTGGCAGCGGAAGAAGTCGAACGTCACGGGGTGCGACGACTCGGGAGTGAGGTGCATGATGGTGCGCATGCCGTCGCTGGTGCCGTCGAAGCGGAGGATGTCGCCGGCGTTGAACTGCATCGTCACGGCATCAGTGCTGCTGACGCTGAAGTTGCCAGCCATGAGGTTCGTGATGGCGACGATGTCGCCAATGCCCACCTCACCGTCGCCGTTGACGTCGGAGCGGGTCTTGAGCCCAGAGTCGGTGTCGGTGCCGGCCATGACGTTGGTGATGGCGACGATGTCGCCGATGCCTACCTGGTTGTCGATGTTGACGTCGCCCTTACGCATGGCTGCCGCCACGTCGATGAGGCGCAGTGTGGCCGAGCCGCTGAGTGTCACGGGGGCGATGTCGGGGTTCGTCAGGTTGGTCACGGTCACGCTCTCTGCTGTGGTGGCGTCGCCACGTCCAGCGAACGTGAGGTCGATTACGTCGGCTGCACCAGCCGCTGTCAGGGTGGTGAGCACGGTCACGAGCAGCGTCATGGCTGCGCGGAGCAAGTGGGGGGTCGTTGTTTTCATGAGTCTAATATAAGTTGAGAGTTAGGAGGGAGGGGAGGGTATTGGTTGCGACATGTCGCAGCTTACGAGAAAGGCTAGATAGAAGAGGAGGGAGGAGTTTCAGGAGTAGAACTATCGACTTCTAACTCCTTCTAACTCCTTCTGCCTCCTTCCGTTCTAATTACTATGGCATCACCACGTAGTTGACCACGGGATAGATGCCGCCCTCGTCCTTGACATAATACCAGACGACGTTCCAGCGGAACTGCCTATGGTTGTCGTTCACCGACTTCAGGCCGGGCACGGAACCCTCGACGTTGAACTCCCTGCCGATGGTGTGGGTCGACTCGTCGGTGTGGTTATAGTTGAAGCCCACGCCGGCCTTCACGCCGTTCACTGTTGCCACGAGTTCTGTCTCCACGCCGATGCTTACCGAAGAGGTGGAGCTTTTGTTGTTTTCAAGGCTGATGTTGCGGGTGCTGAAGCCACCTGCGCCCACCATTTGTGGCTCTTCACTGTTGTCGATGCGTCCCTTCAAGTAGGGGTATGCGTCGGTCTCATAGCGCTCGATGACGTCGTAGTTGGCGGGGTAGGTCCATGGCTGCCCCGGTGTGGATGTCAGGTAGTGCTGCGGTTTGGAGATGCCCTTCTGGCTGGCGGTCTGTAGCACGTAATCCTCCAAGGTGATTGGTACGAAGGAGCGCATTCGCGGTATTGACACGACGAACTCCAATCCTATCTCGTCGGGGTCGTCGCTGTCGATGATCTCATAGCGGTAGGTGTCGTAGGGCGTCGTCTGCATCAGTATCATGTGCTGATCGGTAGCCGATGTGCTGTAACCGAATTTTTTACTTTCGCTATAGCCGGTGGCCTTGGCACCGGAGGCGCTGACCTTTGCGGTGAACTCCACGCCGCCCTTTGCCAGGAACGGAATGCTGTAGTCATACTCATAGCCGGCGATGACGGAGCCGCCCCACTCATCGGTCTTCACTTCCGAGTTTGTGGTCGAGAAGGTTCCACCCCACGTTGTGGTAGCATTATTAGGGCCAAGGTCGGCATAGTAGGGTGCTGCTGCGATAGCGGCATAGATGCGTGGCTCGCTGAACGTCAGCTCATGTTTGAGGAACTTGAAGTGCTTGGCCCGCTCGCGGTCGGCGAACTTGCAAAGCACGGGATGGCTGTTGATTTCATTGCCTCCAGAAAGTTTCAGCCATTTCGTGAGTTCCGGATTATCCCCATTAGAGTATTTCATCCAGTCATCAAGTGATGGATTAGACCACGATTCTCCAGATTTCCCCCATCCGAAGTGTAGTTCGTTGAATAGTGCTCCTGTTGAAGCACTGTTGCCATCTGCACTAAGGTATGATTCTCCAAATTCTGAGAACGTCCAAAATTCAATACCACCCATTTTACCTCTTGTGATGCTCCAGATAAACTTCAGATTATCTTTGGAATTCAATGGACTATTGGCACCATCATAGGTCTGTACTGCGGCGATGGCATCGGCAGGGACGGTTATGACTTTGTTCTTGGTGTTTGCTAATACCTGGAATCTGTAGGTGGGCTTTCCAGAGTTATCATTCCAACGCCAAAGTCCATCGCCCACAATCAGGTCTTGATTGTAACTATGTCCACGGAAATAGCCGAACACGAGGTTCATGTTGCCCACATGATAGCAGAGGTCGTCGTGGATGCCGTCTTCAAAACAACCCACCGTAAGCCTATCAAAGATGACTATATCCTTCAGTTCCATGTTCGGGTCATATTCCAAGCGCAACATAAACAGGTAGCCCTCTTTTGTCAGTTTGTTATTGGAGCCAGACCGTAAACCTCGTGTCAGGACGGCGATTTCCGGAAGTTCGCTTCCACTCATGGTGCCTACCTTCACATCACAGAAAAGCGCATCGGCACCAAATTCGGTTTTGAATATCGGTTCCTCGTCGATATGGCCGCCGCTGTAGACATGCAGGTAGCACATTCCATTTCGGTTGTTCAGCAGCAACACAATGTCCTCGCGGCCATCGCCGTTCACGTCGGCCACATCAAAGCGGAGGTTGGGTGTACCGATATAGGTGCCCCTGTCTTCAAACACCCGCTCGCGGATGCAACGGAGTGAGACACCGTCGAAGACGGCAATCTTGTTAGCCACGTTCATCACTATATCCTCAACGCCGTCGCCCGTCTGGTCCTGAATGCAATTGAGGTTGAAGGCACGGGCGAAGTATTCGCTTCTGATATCTGACAAAAATGCGTTAAAATAAAAAGGAGAATCACCCATTTCTGGGTACTGTGTGAATGAAAGTTTACTGTTGTTGAACGTTGGCATCGTCCATTTGTATTCCCCGCCATTGGCATCGAGTAGCGGACGTGTGGCATAGCCGTCGAGGATGGCATGGCTCTTGGTGGAGTCGCCAAAGATGGTGATGTTCACCACGCCTTCGCCCATCACGGTGGCAACGGAAGCCACATTGCCCGTTATCGAACCGTCGGTGAACACGCGGAATTGCTTACTCCACGAGGCATACACCACATTCTCGTAGCCTGAGGTATTGCCTTGAGCGGCCACCTTGCGAAGTTGCTGCGTGCTGGCGACGCCATTGACATCCAAAGGTACGATGCCCTTGGACTCAAAAGACCATTTCGTAGGATTATACATATAAAGCACTCCCGAACGTTTCTCGTTGTTCGATGAGTTATACTGTCTGCTACTATAGTCGAAGAAGATACTGTAGCGGTTGGAGCCGTAGGTGTAATAGGCACCCAAGGCGCCGTTGTCGTTCACCAATTGCATGGGCAGCTTGTGGGGTGATGCCACCTTACTCAGTTTGTCCGATTGGAATGTCTTCCGCAGCATCTCCTGATAGGGGGAGGGAGCAGGATGGCAGCCGCGAACGGTGAAGCCGCAGCGCTTCGCGTGAACGACCATCGGATAGAAACGTGGGTTGGTGGTTTTGATTTCATACGATACAGGGCTGCCGTGGTTGATGGTAGTGCGGGTAGCCCATGCACCAGTCACCGAATATTCAGCAAGATCGCCATTGGGGGTGATGTAGCCGTTGGGCAGCAGCTGCATGTGAATCGTGTCAAGGCCTTCGGTCAGTGGCAGCTCCCAGGAGTAGTCGCGGTCTTTCATAAAGTCACCCAGCTTCAGTGTGTCGGCATGCAGCTCCTTGACGAAGGCGTAGATCTCGTCGATCGACGGCATCTCCCAGCCTTCGGGCATTGCCATGCGGGCACCCGATACGGTGTAGTAGCCACGGTTGCCACTGACGAACACGGCAGCCTGCTGGTCGCTGATGCTCTGCCAGAGGGTGGCATTGTCGGTGTTAAGGAGTCCGTTCATCTTCAGCGGGTGCAGGTCCTCAATCATCCAGAGCATGTCGCCGGCACGTACGATGGGGTAGTTGTAGCCGTCGGCATCCTGGCAGCGGAAGAAGTCGAACGTCACGGGGTGCGACGACTCGGGAGTGAGGTGCATGATGGTGCGCATGCCGTCGCTGGTGCCGTCGAAGCGGAGGATGTCGCCCGCGTTGTACTGCATCGTCACAGCATCAGTGTTGCTGACGCCGAAGTTGCCAGCCATGAGGTTGGTGATGGCGACGATGTCGCCAATGCCCACCTCACCGTCGCCGTTGACGTCGGAGCGGGTCTTGAGCCCAGTGTCGGTGTCGGTGCCGGCCATCACGTTGGTGATGGCGACGATGTCGCCGATGCCTACCTGGTTGTCGGTGTTGACGTCGCCCTTACGCATGGCTGCCGCCACGTCGATGAGGCGCAGTGTGGCCGAGCCGCTGAGTGTCACGGGTGCGATGTCGGGGTTCGTCAGGTTGGTCACGGTCACGCTCTCAGCTGTGGTGGCGTCGCCACGTCCAGCGAACGTGAGGTCGATTACGTCGGCTGCACCAGCCGCTGTCAGGGTGGTGAGCACGGTCACGAGCAGCGTCATGGTTGCGCGGAGCAAGTGGGGGGTCGTTGTTTTCATGAGTCTAATATAAGTTGAGAGTTAGGAGGGAGGGGAGGGTATTGGCTGCGACAATGTCGCAGCTTACGAGAAAGGCTAGATAGAAGAGGAGGGAGGAGGGAGGAGTATCAGGAGCAGAACTATCGACTTCTAACTCCTTCTAACTCCTTTTAACTCCTTCTACCTCCTTCCGTTCTATTAATTCGGCATCACCACGTAGTTGACCACGGGATAGATGCCACCCTCGTCCTTGACGTAGTACCAGACGAGGTTCCAGCGGAACGGCTTGTGGTCGTCGTCCATCGAGGGTAGGCCGGGCACGGTGCCCTCGACGGTGAACTCCTTACTGATTTCGTGGCTCCACTCGTTGGTGTTGCCGTAGTTGAAGCCCACGCCGGCCTTCACGCCGTTCACCGTTGCCACGAGCTCCACCTCCACGTCGACACTTACCGAGGAACTTTGGCTGTTGCTGGTGCCGAGGCTGATGCTGCGGGTGTCGGAGCCGGTTGAACCAACCATCTGCTCAGCTACAACACCGTCGATCATACCCTTCAGGTAGGGATAGTCTTTGGTCTCATAGCGCTTGATGACGTCGTAGTTGATGGGATAGGTCCATGGCTGTCCCGGTGTGGAAGTCAGGTAGCGCTGCGGCTTGGCAATGCCCCTCTGGCTGGCGGTCAGCTTCATGTAGTCTTGCAAGCTCAAAGAGACGTAGGCACGTTTGCGCGGCATCGACACGATGAACTCCAGTCCGATCTCATCGGGGTCGTCGCTGTCCATAATCTCATAGCGGTAGGTATCGACCGGCGTGGCCTGCATCACCACCTTATGGTCAGTGTCAGCCGACGAGCTGTTGCCGTAAGAGATGGTGCTGCTATGGCCAGTGCTCTTGGAACCCGAGACGCTGACCGTCGTGGTGAACTCCACACCGCCCTTGGCCAGGAACGGAATGCTGTAGTCATACTCGTAACCGGCGATGACGGAGCCGCCCCATGTGTCGGACCTCACTTCCGTGTTGGTGGTCGAGTTAGTGACGCCCCACGTCGTGTTAGCAGAGCCAGCGCCAAGGTCGGCATAGTAGGGTGCGGCGGCGAGGGCGGCATAGATGCGCGGCTCAGTGAACGTCATCTCGTGACCTTTGTACCTGAACTTCTTGGGACGCTGGCGGTCGGAGAACTTGCAGAGCACGGGGTGTGCAAGGTATTCTGTCACTCTCTCGGTGTTGAAGTACCTGGCAGCCTGCTCATTACCCCATCCGAAGAGTGTCGAGCAGAGCGTTGCGTTCGATTTCACGGTCTTGCCGTCAGCATCTAACCAGCTCTCAAACAGCTTGGTGTTGCTGCGAGGCACCGTCCATCCACAATATATATAGTGGTCCTCGAAGAACACGAGGGTCTCCTTACCGTCATGCTCACTTGACTGCACGGCAGCGATGGCATCGGCCGAGATGCCATAGAAATTGTTCTTGGTTTGTGGCAGCATCTGGAACTGATAGACCGGCTTTCCCTGGTCCCAGCGCCACAAGCCGTCGCCGACAATGAGGTCAGGAGCGTAGCTGCGCCCACGGAAGTAGCCGATGACCAGGTTCAGGTTGCCCGTTTTGCCACGGTAGGCACCGGTAGGGAAGCAGTCGACTCTTACCTGCTCCAAAATGGGAATCTCTTGCAGTTTCAGGGTCGTTTCATTATAATACAGGCGGAACACATCGAGGAATCCGTAGGATGCTGTATTATTGTCGGTAGGTGATATTTGACCACGTGTCAGGACCACAATCTCGGGCGTTTCGCTGTCGCTGAGGTAGCCCGCCTTCACGTCGCAGAACCAACCGGGGACGCCAATATACTTTGTGAAGATGGGGTCTTCGTTGATGTGACCTTTGTCGTAGACATAGACAGTGGTCTGGAATATGGCCGTATAGGCAACCACTACGATGTCCTCGATGCCGTCGCCGTTGACGTCGGCCACATCGAAGCGCAGGTTAGCCCAACCGTTCAACAAGTTGTCGGCACCTCGATAAGATTGTTCGCGGAGGCAGCGGAGGGTGGAGCCGTCGAAGATGGCCAGCTTGTCAGCCACGTTCATTACAATTTCCTCCACGCCGTCGCCCGTCATGTCTTGAATGCAGTTGAGGTTGAAGGCACGGGCGTAGAACTGGTACCAGAAATCGGACAAGTAGGTTGCATCCTTGAAGCTGCTGTTCGTTCCCGGCTGAACTCTCCAGTGCGCAGTGGTATAGCCCTTTTTCATTTCCCATTCGTAGGGCGTGCCGTCGGCGTTGAGCAGCGCCTTCTTCGTGTAGTCGCTCAGCATGCTATGGTTCTTCGTCGAGTCGCCAAAGATGGTGATGTAGACCGTGCCATCGCCGGCCACAGCAGGCGTGTCGGTGTACTTGTTGTCAGCGGTAAAGTGTACCCTGAACGGGCGGCTCCAGCTGGCATAGACCACGTTCTCGTAGCCGTCGGCATTGCCTTGAGCGGCTACCTTGCGCAGGTGGTTATCTCTCTGGGCACCATTCACATCCAGAGGCACCAGCTGCTTGCCGTCAGCATTCCAGCCCGAAGAATCGTTGGTCTTGTAGATGATGCCCGATCGCTGCTCACACCGTGGAGCTTCGTCGCGGGTATCTACCCAGGCACTGTAGTCGAAGAAGACGCTGTAGCGTTCGGAGCCGTAGGAATAGTAGTTGCCGAGGGGACCGTTGTCGTTCACCAGCTGCATGGGCATCTTCTTGGGCGAAGCCACTGCGCTCAGGGTGTCAGCCCTGAACTTCTTCTGCAGCATCTCCTGATAGGCTGAGGGAGCGGGACGACAGCCACGCACGTTGAAGGCGCTGCGCATGTCGTGGACGACCATCGGCTTGAAGCACGAGTCAGTAGCACTGATTTCGAAGGTGACGGGGCGTCCGTGCTCGATGGTGTTGCGGGTGAGCCATGCGCCGGTCCCTTTTGCGCCTTCCTTAACGCCGTTGGGTTTGATGTAGCCGTTTGCCATCAGGTTCAAGTGGATGGAGTCGATGTCCTCTTTCAGCATCATGGGCCAGTTGTAGCTGTGGTCCTTGAGGATGTCGCCAAAGTTCTTGGCGTCGCCATTCATGTCCTTCATGAAGGCATACATCTCGTCGATGCTGGGCATCTCCCAGCCTGCGGGCAGCGCCATGCGGGCGGCCTTCGTGGTGTAGTAGGCCTTGCCATCAGCTTCGAACACGCCGGCACCTAAGTTGTCGACGTAGGACCAGACCCCAGGGTCGCTGGTTCTGATGATACCTGGCATGCTAACTGCATGCAGGTCCTCGAGCATCCAGAGCATGTCGCCGGCACGGACGATGGGGTAGTTGTAGCCGTCCTTGTCCTGACAGCGGAAGAAGTCGAACGTCACGGGGTGCGACGAATCGGGGCTGAGGTGCATAATGGTGCGCATGCCGTCGCTGGTACCGTCGAAGCGAAGGAGGTCGCCCATACTGTACTGCATTGTCACAGCGCCGCCGCTGCTGACGCCGAAGTTGCCAGCCATGAGGTTGGTGATGGCGACGATGTCGCCAATGCCCACCTCACCGTCACCGTTGACGTCGGAGCGGGTCTTGAGCCCAGTGTCGGTGTCGGTGCCGGCCATCACGTTGGTGATGGCGACGATGTCGCCGATGCCTACCTGGTTGTCAATATTGACGTCGCCCTTACGCATGGCTGCCGCCACGTCGATGAGGCGCAGTGTAGCCGATCCGCTGAGTGTCACGGGTGCGATGTCAGGGTTCGTCAGGTTGGTCACGGTCACGCTCTCTGCTGTGGTGGCGTCGCCACGTCCAGCGAACGTGAGGTCGATTACGTCGGCTGCACTGGCCGTCGTCACAGTGGTGAGCACGGTCACGAGCAGCGTCATGGCTGCGCGGACCAAGGGGGTTGTTGTTGTTCTCATACGTATACCAAATTTATTAGTGAATGGATTCGAGTTGGTCGGACGAGTCCGGTGGGGGGAAGCGCCATAGGGCATTCCTCGTTGCAAAGGTAGCAAAAAAGGGCGGAACGGCCAAATTTTTGGGTTGTAAAATCGAGGAAAACATCAAAACTCTACACTTTTTATTCAAAACTCTACACTTTATTTTCAAAACTCTACACTTTTTGGGGCGGAAAAGTTTGGATTGTTAACCAAATGGCCTCGCAGAGGGGGTGAAAAGGCTAAAAACGGTGTTTTCGGGGAAAATCGGGGGTTGGATGGCTGGTTTTTGCCGATTCCATCGAAAAAGTGGGGTGAGGATGAGGAGAGAGGGGCGGCAGGGCGATGGAGGAGAGCGGGCCCGACGGAAAACCGTCGGGAACGGCGGCTCAGAGCAGGGGGGCGGCGGCGAGGAGAGGGGTGGGAGTCCTCTCGGAGAGGGGTGGGAGACTTCTCGGAGAAGTGTGGGAGACTTCTAGGAGAGGGATGGGAGACTTCTAGGAGAGGGATGGGACACTTCTCGGAGCAGGATGGGACACTTCTCGGACCCCTATAAGGACGGCCGTGCGTATAGCTTGTGGAGAATGCCATAGAGGCAGCCGATGACAGCGTAGTAGAGGCAGACCTGCACCACCGTGGGATGTAGGTTCGTGATGCTGGCCATGGGCAACTGTGCTACGATGTCGAGGAAGGCATTGAGTAACTTCACCACCCATCCTAACAATGTGCCGAGGGGCGGGAAGATGAGTGCGCACAACGTGCCGTAAAGAATCACCGTTGCTGCTGGGATTACGACGAAGTTGGTTAATAAGAAATAGGTGGGAAAGCTGCCGAAGTAGTACGCCGTCAGTGGTGCCACTCCCATCTGGGCTGCTAACGAGACGGTGGCTAAACTCCACAGCTTGTTGAGAAAGGGATGGCGGAAACGGAAGTCGGGACCTTGGATGCCCTCGAACAAAGGCAGGAACAGCAGTATGGCGAAGACTGAGGCGAACGACAGCTGGAAGCTGACATCGAAGAGTGAGCGTGCGTTTATCAACAGCATGACGATGGCTGTGAGGCACAACGCGTTGACCGACATTCTGTCGCGTCCGCCGATAGAGAAGATGGCATAGACGGTGAGCATGGTGGCCGAGCGGACGACGCCCGGCGAGAGACCTGTCACGAAGGCGAAAGCCCAGATGCACAGCACCAGGAGCAGCTGCACCAGCCACGAGCGTCGGCGCCGCCCCGTGATGCTCATCAAGAGGAAGTAGATGATGCCGAGGTGCAGTCCGCTGAGTGCCAGGATGTGTGAGGCCCCGGCTACGGAGTAGGTCTGCCGCAGCTCGTTGGTGAGTGCCGACTTGTCGCCGAGCGTCATGGCTGCCAGGACGGCGTATTGCTCGTCGCCGACGTTCAGCAGGCGGTAACGGCTCAGCAGGCGGTGGCGCAGTAGCAGTGCCCGTAGCCTCACCCGCTGTAGTCGTGATAGCTGTTGCAGACCGTTGCCCCCAGGCTGCCAGCCGTCCCAGCGTACGAAGTGCCCGTCGTTCAGCCGCACCGTAAGGGCGTCGCCAAGGGTGAGCTGTCGGCTCAGTGAGTCTTTCCAAATATAGCAACGACGCGTCTCGCCGAGGCGTGGCAGTGTGAGGTCCATCATCAGCGTCTTGGGCTTCTCGGTAGGCTCCGACATTACGACGGCTTCAAGGCCTCCCTGGATGCCTTCGGCCGAAGGGGCGTCGCCTAATCCCTCGGGGTATTGCCTCTGACTTGATTCGGCTAGCAGTCCCATCTCGAAGAAAGCGGCACAGATGACAAGGCTCTGGACGACAGGTGTGCGGCGCAACATCCATGCTGCCACCAGCGTAGCCACAAGGAAAGGCACGACAGGTAGCGGCAGCGTGGCATAGTGGGCCACGACGATGCCACCCATCAGGCAGACGCTGAGCTTCAGCAGAGGGGCGTAGAAATGGTGCTTTCGTTTCATGCCAAAAGGTTACGAATTAGAGCTAATGCCACACTTTCAGGCGCAAAATTACAAAGTAAAGGCGAAAGGCGCAAATAATTTTGCAAAAGATTTGGCTGTTCGTGGCTTTTTTCGTAACTTTGCACCCAAACTTCTTTTTTAACTAATCAAAATTAAGTGTCTATGAAGCGATTGTTTACTTTAGCACTGTTGGCCCTCGTCCTTGGAGTGACAGGCGCCAACGCACAGGGCCTGCGCAAGACGTGGGACTTCCGCGACGGCTTCAGCCAGCGGACTATCAATGCCCTGAAGGGCGATCAGGAGGAGTTTGGTGACAGCAAGTACTGGCGTAACTACGAGAGCGACGCCACGAAGTCTGACGAACAGCATTTCTGGAACGCCTCGAAGGAGGCCAAGAACGGCGACGGCTTTGCCTGTACACACAATGGCGGCCAGGAGAAAGTGATTCCCGAGCTCGACGGTCTGGTGCTTGGCATGTCGAACGCCAAGAAGTTTGTCGTCACTTACAACGGCGCCCAGTATCCAAACGAGTTTGAGGCAGAGGATGGCCCCGCCTTGGGTGAGCCGATTCCTCACGGCAACAGTTACGTATGGCTGAACGGCAAGAACGAGACCATCGCCTTCCAGGCCGAGTTGAACCAAACGATTAAGATTGGTGTGGAGTCGCATGCCGTCAACCGCACTAAGTTGGGCGAGGCACGTGGTATCTCGCTGAGCACCAGCGCCGGTAGCCTTGAGCTGACGGCTGGTAACCCCGTGCCAACGTACTACACGGAGTGTGAGTGGGAGCTGACGGGTAACGATGGCGACGTGGCCACCGTGACACTAAAGTCGACGAATGGCTGCCACATCTACTATATCATTGTTGGTGCAGGCGACGACCCCAATGCTAACAAGACGCAGGTGGCTTATCTCACCGCTGGTGACGCTACGGCAGAGGCTGCCTATCAGGCCCTGGCCGCTGACGAGAACTACGTGGTAACCGCCCTCGACGCTGCCTCGCTGACCGCTGACCAGCTGCAGGCTTACCCGGTGACCGTGGTCAGCCCCGCACTGCCTGCCGACGCTGCCGCCGTCAACGTGCTGAAGGATGCCCTGACGTTCACGCCCATCGTCAACCTCAACCCGGCACTCTATGCTGCCTGGGGCTACGGTGAGGCCTACGACAGTGGTCTGCCCATCGGTCTGGTGACCAACCAGAAGAGCGAGCTCTTCGCCGGCTTCGCAGAGGATGCCTTCTTCATGGATGGTGATGCCGTCATTCTGCAGCTTGCCGAGGCCTCGACATTGCAGGCCATTCACCTGGGTGACTTCTTCGATGGTGACCAGATGCCCCTCGTCGACGGTAACGACCAGACGGCGCCCATGGCCCACATCCACAACCCCTATCACAATGCCTACATCTACGTGCCCTTCGCTGACGATGCCAATGAGAGTGGCAAACAGCTGTTGCTGAACGCCGTGGAGATGGCCAAGGGCTCGAAGAGCGACGTCGAGCAGACGCCTGCCCCGAAGATTTCGATGAGCTACAAGGACCAGCAGACCATCGTCTCGCTCGCCATGGCTTCGAGCACTCTGCCCAAGCCTCAGATTTTCTACACCACCGATGGTAGCACGCCCACGCTGAACAGCACGCTCTATACCGAGCCGTTCACCGTCTACAACCCCTGCAACGTGAAGGCTGTGGCCCTGGCCGAGGGCTACCTGCTGAGTGAGCCTGCCGAGGCTTATGCCGAAATCTTCTCGCAGCCTGCTACGCCGACGCTCACGCAGACCTACGAGGATGGTAAGACCATCGTTGAGATGAGCTGTGCCACACCCGACGTCGACATTTGGTACAACTATCAGGATGCCATCGAGGAGCCCGACACCACCAAGTCGATGAAGTATGTTGAGCCGTTCGCACTGTCGTTGCCCGCTACGGTCAACGTATTCTCAGTTGCCGGCCAGCAGGTGTTCTCTGAGATAGCCACCCAGCGTGTGGTGGTGAAGAACGTCAAGGTGCGTCAGGACCAGATTGGCCTGTTCGATGCCAACCCCGATGACTGGCAGAACGGCGGTGGCTCTACCGTCTACTACTTCTCGTGGGGAAAGAGCGCACGGAGCATCTACGACACCACCCAGGAGGGCACGACGACCACCGATCCCGAGACAGGCGACGAGATAACCGTCTATCCGGAGCTTGACTACGAGTACTACGTGCCTGCCAACGAGGAGAACTACTGGGAAGTGAAGTCGAAGGGCCAGGTGATGATCTACCAGGTGCTGACGGCAGGCATGGATCCCGGTAATCCCGACGGCTACAACCCCGAGACGGCAGGCGACATCGTGTCGTATGCCGGCATTACGAAGAACGACATTCAGTTCGGCGGCAAGACCAGCGGCGAGCCCTGCACGGGTGTTATACAGTCGCTGAAGAAGTTCCAGGGCCCGTTCGATGTGCTGACCTACGTGGGCACGGCTGCTGGTGGTGACAATGTGGGTCGCATGCAGCTGCAAGTGTCAACCGACAGCTTGGAGTGGACGAACCTTGGCGACGAGATGACCACGTCGACCGTCAAGCGCCTGTGGAAGAGCTACACCCGCAGCTACGACGGCACCGATGAGGTCTACGTGCGCCTCACGCAGGCCGGCGGTGGTTCCAGCGTCCAGATCTACAACATCTACGTGCTGAACGAGGGTGAGCAGTCGCTGGCCCTGAAGGAACAGTACGAGCAGGAGTTCCGTGACATTGCCGGCGATGGCATTGCTGACGTTCAGCGCAGCCACATCGGCACCGCAGCCATCTATAATATAAATGGTACGCGCGTGAGCAGTCTGCGCCACGGCTTGAACATCGTGGTCGGCAGTGACGGCACGGCTAAGAAAGTGATGAAGTAAAGAGTGAGAACAGTTCCCCTTGGCGGCCAGGCACGACAACGTGGTGGTTGCCAATGGGATCTGACAAGAAGTACGAGGCCTGACCTCTGTCGTTGAGCAGGATGACCTGCTGCGTGCGGCAGAGGTCAGCTTTTTGTGTGCTGCACAGCAGCGTGCCCTCGGCAACAAAACTGCGTTGCAGGTCGCCGGAGAGCTTGAAGAGCGTGACGGCGCCGGGCTTCATGAATCCACGAATACCCACGCCGATGCCCGACTCGAAGTGCGTGTCGAACTCGTAGCGCTCCACCATGTTCAGCGGGATGGTGCAGTGAGCCATCAACAGTTCGCCGTTCTCGATGTCGATGTGGGCGGGGTTGGCTTGGAAACCACTGACGCCTGTCAGGGCCTTCACGACGGTCATTGTCAGTAAGGTGGGAACATCGCCCTCGCAGCCTGCGACAATACCCTCGCTGTTCAGGCGTGCCAATGCCAGACAGCCCGTGTTGTGGACGGCCGTCAGAAGGTCGAAGCACCGCAGGGTGAAGCCACTGAGCCGGTGGCGGCTGACGATGGTCTTCAGTGCGTCATAGATGCGCTCTGCGCCGGGAAGGTAGTCTTGCGGGACAGAAGACTGGGGCTGGGCAACGTCAGTCTCGCCGATGGCCTCAAGGAGTTCGTGCATGGGAATGCTGACCAGCTCGATTCCGAGCCGCTGGCTTACGACAGCAGGGTCGGCATGACTGGCGATGAGCCAGTCGGACGGTTCGCCGATGATGCCGAGACGCGTGCCACGCAGCTGGCCACGAGCCTCGCCGACGGCTGCCAGCAACCGCAGTCGCCTGCTGATGTAGTCGGCACTGCCGTGGACAATCTCGCCTTTGATGGCGTGCTGCCTCAGGTAGGACAGAATCTCCATTGACGCTGCCAGTGAGTTGCTTTTGCCCGACGTCAGCAGGCAGAACGGCTGCGGCGACGATGCTTGCAGCCGAGGCAGCAGACGGCGGAAGAGGCCCTCCGTGCCGCCCGTGCGTACATAGATGACACTGAGAGCGTGGCTCCCGTAATCGTCGTAGCAGTTGCCCTTGAATGAAAACTCAAGGTTCAGGCTGTTCAGAAAGTCTTTGGTAACGGCCTCAACGGCTTGTTCGTCGTGAAGCTCTGAGGTCAGGGTGTAGATGGCAATGCCCATGCTTTCACTTTTTCTCGCGGTATTCGCTGGGCGACATGCCCAAGTGCTTGCGCACATAGGAGCCGAAGTGCGACATGTTGGCGAAGCCCATCTTGGCAGAAATCTCCTTGATGCTCAACTCTGTGTTACGCAGATAGAAGCGAATCTCCTCGATGGTGTACTGACTAACCCATTCCGAGGCCGTCTTGTCGCTGTACTTCAGGCATAGCATGGTGAGGTATTTGGGCGTAATGGCCAGTTGGTTGGCATACGTGTTGATGGGCTGGCGCTTGATTTTACTGGTAGAGATGAGGCTCAGGAAACGGTTGAACAGCAACTTTCCCTGCGACAGCTTGTGTTCCTTCACCACGCCGTGGAGGTCCTCAAGCAGGAAGCACAGCTCCAGAAGCAGGGCACGCAGCAGTGCCTGCAGAATTTCGTAGGGCGCCTGACGGTCGGTTCGCTGCAGCTTTGAGTGGATGATGGCATAATAGAAGCCGAACTCCTCCTGGCTGACCGTGGGCATGCTGATGACGTTCACCTGATTGACATAGATGGCGTGGTGCCACAACTCAATGCGGTCACGCAGCAGTGCCTGAATGATATGGTCGGAGAGGCACAGTATCTGACAGCGGAAGTTATCTGAGAAGTCACAATTGTCGATTCTGATGTTGGGGGGACAAACAAGGACATCGCCTACACCTATCTTCATTGTCCGCTCGCGGGCACACAACTGCATGTCGCCGGCGTTGCATAATACTATCAGATTGGTCATTGGCTTGAGAGGGTAGAGACGTGTTAAGTCCTTTACGTTTTCATAGACAGCTACGTCCCCGTCGTTGTAATCTATGGGGAAATTGCTGAACTCTATGTACCCTCTTTGGTCTTTTTTGCTAAGGTAGGCCATATCGTTCCGGTTTTAGGTTGCAAATATCATCATTTTTTTTTATATAGTGGTGTACAAAACGCGACAAATGTTAACGACAATTGCCACTAATTCCGTTATTGAACAATAAAAGGCCTATATCGAACACTTTGCGGGTGTTCTACGTGCTCTATTTTGCTAATTACGATTGGGCTTCAGTCTGGGAGGGAAGGTGGTGCAAGAGACCTCCCCTAACCCCTACTGCAGGAGGGGGATAAGTTACCTTTTCCGCTGCAGGTCTATCTTATCTCCCTTCTGCAGGAGGGGTTAGGGGAGGTCATTCGCGGGAGTGGCTTCCTTGACTTTGGGGTAAAGAGGATCAGACGTACTCGTGGGCGACGCGGCGACCTTGCAGTACGGCGACGGCGTTGAGTGCGAGCGCCTCCAGCTCGTCCTCGCCGGGATAAACGTAGAACGGTGCGAGGAATCCCACGCGATTGCGCAGACGCTTGATGATGTACTCCGAACGAGCCATGCCACCTGTGATGAGGATGGCGTCGATCTTGCCATAGAGGACGGCGGCCTCTGAGGCGATGGCCTTGGCTACGTGGTAGATCATGGCGTTGAAGATGAGCTCTGCGTGGCGGTCGCGGTCCTCGACAATACGGCGTTCCACCTCACGGGCATCGTTGGTGCCGAGGTGAGCGTTGAGGCCTGCCTGTCCGGCAATACGCTTGAGGAGGTCGGCCTCGCTGTACTTGCCGCTGAAACAGAGTCGTATGAGGTCGCTGGCAGGCAGCGATCCTGCGCGCTCCGGCGAGAAGGGTCCCTCGCCATCGAGCGCGTTGTTGGCATCGACAGCGCGGCCGTGGTCGTGTGCGGCTACCGAGATGCCTCCTCCGAGGTGACAGATGATGAGGTTCAGTTCCTCGTATTCGCGTCCCTGCTCTGCGGCGAATCGGCGTGCAATGGCCTTCTGGTTCAGTGCGTGCCAAATGCAGATGCGGTTCATCAAGGGCGAGCCCGAGATGCGAGCGTAGTCGTTCAGCTCGTCGACTACACCGGGGTCGGCAATGAACGAGCGGCAGCCGGGAATCTTCTTGGCGATGATGTCGCTGATGATGCACCCCAGGTCGCATGCGTGCATGTGGATGCAGTTTCGCGCGTCGTCCACCATTTGCTGGTTAATCTCGTAGACGCCGCCCTGCACCGGCTTGGCCAGTCCTCCGCGCCCGATGACGGCATCGAACTGCAGTGGAATGCCACATTCCTCAAGGGCATCGAGGACCAGTTGCGTGCGGAACGGTATCTGGTCGACGACCTCTTCGAACTGTGCCAGTTCCTCTGCCGAGTGTGCTATGTTTTTGCGTAGCATTTGCTTCTCTCCCTCATAGACAGCCATCTTCGTCGAAGTGGAGCCAGGGTTGATAACAAGTATCATCATAGTGTTTTGAGATTTGAGTATTGAGGTTTGAGGTTTGAGGTTAGTTTGATGTGAGATTTGGGGTTTGAGGTTTGAGATTTGGGATTTGGATGCTAGGACTTCGTTGAAATCTCAAATCTCAAACCTCAAATTCCAAATCAGATTGATGCCAGTGCGAGGCTGTAGAACTTCGATGTCACGGAGTCGCCACGTGATGGCAGCACCACGGGGCAGAGGGGTCCGCGCAGGATGCCGGCGCAGGCGGCTCCGCAGAACAGGGTGATGGTCTTGTAGAAGACGTTACCAGCCTGAATGTCAGGGAAGATAACGGCGTCGGCCTTACCCTCCAATGGCGATTCGATGCCCTTCTTGTGGAGGGCTTCTGCCGACAGACAGGTCTTTAGGTCGAGCGGTCCGTCGACGATGCATGGGCCGAAGTCGCCGTTGCTCACCTTGGCTTTCAGGTCGACATACTCCAGTGTGAACGGGAAGAACTTGGCGTTCACCTTCTCGGTGCAGTTGACAAGGCCTACGCGCGGCTCGGCGATGCCCATGCTGCGGCACGTCTCGAGGACGTACTTCAACTGCTCCTCGCGCTGCTCAGCCGTGGGATGTGGTATGACGGCAGCGTCGGTGAAGAAGAGGAAGCGGTCGTGCCCGGGAATCTCGGCACACGTCAGGTGTGTCAGCACGCGTCCCTTTGGCAGTATGCCCGTCTCCTTGTTGAGCACGGCATGCAGCAGGTCGTCGGTGTTCAGCAGGCCTTTCTGCAGCACGTTGGCACGGCCTTCGCGCACCAGTGCCACGGCTTTTCGTGCCGCGTCATCGGCATTGTCGGCATCGATGTACTCCACGTTCTTATACTTGGCAAACACTTGTTTTGCCTCCTCTGTGCAGCCCACGAGCAGTGCATCGATGATGCCCTCGTCGAGAGCCTTGCACACTGCGCCCTGGGTAGACGCATCGTTAGGACAAGCCACGGCAACCTGCCGCCGCTCCGTCCGCGCGGCCAGATGGGCCACTAAGTCGTTAAAGCTCCTGATAGTTTCCATAGGTATGATTTAATTTGGCGCAAAGGTACGAAAAGTTTTCTAATTCTCTGCACAAAAAGCCGAAAAAAGTGCAGTAGGAGGGTTATTTTAAGTTTTTTTGCCCCTACGTGGGGGAGATTGGGGGGTAGAGGTGGGGAGAAGAGGGGGTGGCGGAGGGGGTGTGAAGGGTTGGCCCGACGGGAATGGCGGGCATCGCGGCGGGTGTGGCAGGCCATCGCGGCGGGAATGTCGGGCAGGCCGTTGGCGTCAGGGGGCGACAGCCTTGAGGTTGCGCTCCAACTGGGCAACGCTGCTGGCGCCGACGAGGACACTGGTGACACCCTGCTGCTGGAGGATCCAGCGGAGGGCGTATTCGGCGAGCGTGCGCCCCTCGGCCTGTGCCTCGGCGTTCCACTGCTGCAGCTGCTGGAGGAGCTGTGGCGTGAGCATGTCGGGGCGGAGGAAGTGCTGGCGCGCCATGCGCGAGTCGGCGGGCACACCGTCGACGGTGCCGTTGGCCTCGAGGTGGCACTGCAGGTAGCGGTCGGTGAGGAGCCCCTGCGCCAGCGGTGAGAACGAGATGAATCCCACGCCCTGCTCGTGGCAGTAGCTGAGAACGCCGTCGTCGAGTGGCTCGCGGTCGAGCAGGTTCAGGCGGCCCTGGTAGATGAGCAGTGGCACGTCGCGCTGACGAAGATACTCAACAGCCGTGCGAGTGGCGTCGAGGGGCCAGCGTGAGATGCCGACATAGAGGGCCTTGCCCTGGCGAACGATGTCGACGAGGGCCTGGAGGGTTTCCTCAAGGGGTGTCTCGGGGTCGTAGCGATGACTATAGAAGAGGTCGACGTAGTCGAGGTGCATGCGGCGCAGGGACTGGTTGAGGGAGGCGATGAGATACTTGCGCGAGCCCCAGTTGCCGTAAGGGCCTGGCCACATGTCGTAGCCCGCCTTGGTGGCAATGAATAGTTCATCGCGGTGGGGACGGAAGTCCTGGTCCATCAGCCTGCCGAAGGTCTCCTCGGCACTGCCGTAGGGAGGGCCGTAGTTGTTGGCCAGGTCGAAGTGGACGACGCCGTGGTCGAAGGCGTAACGAGTGATTTCACGCGAGCGCTCGTAGGGGTCTACACCGCCGAAGTTGTGCCAGAAGCCAAGGGAGAGGCGGGGGAGGAGCACGCCGCTGCTGCCGCAGCGATTGAATGTCATGGAGTTGTAGGTCATGGGTGAATGGGGGTTAGGGGGGAGGCGGGGCCGCGTTGATGACGCGGGGATGGGGATGGAGGGGGGAGGCGGGGCCGCGTTAACAACGCGGCATACAGGAC
>JAEEGL012374683.1_pt1 | contig 26831 bp, 22 predicted proteins | sample 9134231 | NCBI WGS metagenome assembly JAEEGL01 (sample SAMN16246548, study PRJNA631951) | gut metagenome | biome: gut microbiome; feature: rumen; material: fiber-attached | host: Bos | place: Iran: Karaj | collected 2018-10 | reverse complement strand
ATCAACTACTATATAGTTTATAGGCAATCATTTGCATATTTGCACTATTTGATCTATTCAGTGACCATATGCATTAGACTTTATTACTGGAAACAATTCTGCATTTGGTTTTAATGACCGTAAATAATCATAGTTGTGCAATAATGCAGATTTATCGAGATAAATATGATTCATAGGTTCAATATTTGGTTTAAACCAATCTCTAATACTCATGTTATTGATTATTAAATAAAATTTATTTTTTAAAACCTTGTTCTTTTATTCTCTTAGCAATTTCTCATCATCATTGTTCAACTATTTGTCCATGGTTCAAGACTATTGTTTCATTTACATCTACATATTCCAATATAGAAAATATATGAGTGATAATTATAAAAGAATTTTCATCTGTTGAAAGAGATTTGAGCATTTCCGCAACAACTTTAAATGCATCTACATCTAATCATGAGTCTATTTCATCTAAAATAATATATTTAGGATTCAAAAGTTTCATTTGAAGAATCTCAAATTTTCTACGCTCTCACCCACTAAATCATACATTCAAATCACGCCATAAAAAATCTTTTGAAAGTTGTAAATCTTCTAGTAATGGCTCAATCAACTTCTTAAATTCCATAAATGTTGTTGTATGTACAGAGTTATCATAGATTCATTTTAAAAACTCGAATAACTTAATTCATGGGATTTCTGGAATATTTTGAAAAGCTAAAAATATTCAATTTCTAGCCCTCTTATCCGGAGACATATCTAAAACATCTTCTCAGTCCAGTATTATTTCTCAAGATGTTACATTATATTTAGGATGTCACATCAATGTCATTGCTAATGAAGACTTTCAACTTCCATTTTTTCAAAGTATACAGTAATTCTTACCCAATTCAAAATCATAAGAAATCTTATTTAATATTTCTCTATCTCATACTGACACTGATAAATTTTTTATAGATAACATATCTTATTTTGTAATTAAAAATTCCTATCATAAGATAGGAATTTTATAATAAAATAAAACAGAAAATTATATATCAGTATAGGTATGCCAATCAGGTATACCTCTATCATCGTCCTCATCGTCGTCATCATCTCTATCAATTTCTATCGTTCTTATAACAGGGCCATCTGCAACTCATTGTTTTTCCCCAACTTCCTGTTCTGGTTTTTGCGGAAATTGCTGGGATTTTTCTGATTTTCACCCCGACTCCTCTTCCGCAAACAATTTAAGCTGCTTTGGCTGATTTTTCACTTTAGGATCCTGCTGCACCACTCACTCCTCTTGTTTTTCTATATTAGAATATTCTTTGTCTCAAATTTCTCCTCAATATTCTCATCGATTCAACTTTTGCGAATTAGGAACCACTTCTCAATCTACTACAATAGTATCAGAGTTAGGGCCATAATTACTTTCCATCATAACTCTTAATATTTCTTCCTGCCTTTCATGGTACTGACTCCGTTTTTTATAACATGATATAATTTTAAACAATCTTCCTCTCAAATATCTTCTATCTCGCGTTATACGGTTAGATTTCCTTTCTTCTAATGCATATCAATAGTCACTTAATAATTTATTTACTACAATTTTATATATCGTTTGTTCGTCAGATTTTGCACCACCCTGTTTTTGAGATAACTTAAAAGCTTCACTATTCGTGTTATATACATCAGACTCATCAAGTATTTTTGACATATCTTTTCGAAATTTAACTATTGTTTTAGGTCAGAAAGCGCTATGTATCTCTTTCCGCGCCTTCAAAGCAACTTCGTCTTCAGATAAGTAATCTTCCCATCATAAATAGGTCTCCTTAACATCTGGGATGCCTCAACAACATGACAAAACTTCATTATGAATTAATCAGTAATTCGAATCTATAATTTCTTGTTGGAAATCTGGATTACTAGAAAACCAAGCACGGAACGAGCTATACGAATCTATTATGCAATTCCAATTAGTTTTTTCGATCCAACGAACTCTACTATGCTTTATAATCTCGTTTCATACTCGACTTCCACTAATATCCAAATAATAACATTTTACAAAAATTTTCATGAGTGTTTGGTGACCACAATAGTTTTCTATTTTTTTTAATTTTTTCTTATCTTCTTCCGAAAGACAACCTGAAAAATTGTTATATAATTGATACATAAAGTTACGATCAGCATGTTCAGATTCTATTCACATAGGTCACGTAATTTATATTAATGTAAACCATAAGATTATATATATTATATATATTATATGTATTATATGTTTAAAAGTCAAATAAATTAGATTTTATATAAATTCATACTTGCGTTATTTAGATGAAAAAATATATTACATGTAATATTTATTTCTCATTGTAGTTACCATGAAAAAAGAAGTAAAAATTATTTTATATTGTGTATTGGGTGTTATATTAATAGTTGTACTTTGTTTAATGATTTGATGACGCAAACATGATGCATGAGAACCTGATGTGCTTCCTACTGTAACCCCTGAATTAATATGACAAGAAATTAACGAAAATAATAATGAAGTTTCTAATGAGATTATTAACAATTCAAACTCTGAGCAAGATATTTTAAATGATTTAGAAGCTTTATTTAACAATAATAATTGATATGAAAATGTTGAGTGAGATTTCTGATTTATAAGTTCTGATAATTAATAATGCAAGAAATTATTCTGAATAATTCTGGAAGCACAATTCGTAAATTTGATGGTGAAAATGAGAATTTTCATATAAATCCATCAGAAGGTACAAATATAAAATTTTGAGCAGTAATAAGAAACAGTAAACTATCATTCAAATTTGATGCAGAATATGAAAATATAAATATAGAATGTTATTTTTTGATCCCTGCTATTAAAAATCAGAACGTCGAATTAGATATTCAAACAAATTTTAGATCACCTAATACGAAAATCATCATAAATGTTATTTCATTAGCTGGTGATCAAGCATCCATTACTTTAAATTGAAATTTACATATACTTGATTGAATAAGTAAAGTAGAGGCGAGATTATATGAAGAAACGTTATTAATATGAGACTCCAAATATATATCTATGATACCTTGATTAAGAGTTGATTCACCCGATGTAATTGCTTCGCATTGAGCAAAAATTCAACGCATATCTCCTGAAAGAATATTCTACATGCAGAGTCGTTGATTGGATCAAGATAAAGCTATATGAATGATTATCAATTCCTATTCACAGGATATTGTAGAAAAAATGCAATTAGATGAACAGCAACAAACTGAATTTTATTCCATGATTAAATAAACTATGCTAAAGTATTTTGAATTACTACTAGAATTACTACGACCCGAAGATGATGATTTTGTATCAGAAGAAAAAAAACAACTAGTAGCTGCGTGAAAAAAATTAGAAAAGAGATGAAATAGAAATTTAGAAATTGCTCATAAATATTGATTTATCTTTTCCGCATATGATGACTTGATAAATGAAAGAATTTCTTTAGATGAATTCTTGGCTACTGGAGATATAACGAGCACTAGAAAATTAGATACAGATAAAAAAACATCAATTTCCATCATTAGTTCTATAGTAGATGGAACAACTGATGATTATGATAACACTTTATTTATATTGGATTCTATTAGTTTTTTAAGTCTAGCAGATAATGAGAAAAAGATCGTTCAGTCGTGGGCCAAAAGTCACAATTGTGAATTTGTATTCTGTTAATTATTTTATATAATAATATATTGTAATGTCTGATTGTATCTTCTGTAAAATTGCAAATCAAGAATCTCCTTCTTTCAAAATCCGAGAGAATGATGAATTTATGGCATTCCTAGATATAATGCCGAATGTAAAGTGACAAACACTACTAATCCCCAAGCAACATTATGAGTCTGATATGTTTTTAATTGATGATGAAAAATTCTTCTGAAGATTAATGATTGCCGCAAAAGAAGTTATAGATATGCTTAAAAAAAGCTTAAAAATTGAACGTGTATGAATGATTATGGAAGGGATGTGAGTTAACCACCTACATTTAAAGTTATATCCAATGTATGGATTAGGTGAGAATTGGGAACCGAATGAATCCCATAGTCATGTGTTTTTTGACAAATATCCATGATATCTAACGACTCAAATGGGAGACAAAGCAAACATGGAAGAATTATGAGCAATTCAAGTTCAGATTACTAATTGAGCAGCATTAAACTAATCAAAACGACATTCAAATAACTGGCCAAATTCCTAGACCAGTTTTTAACAAAAGGTTATCAAATAACTGATATAAATCAATAAAGTCAATATATTTAACGATTTAATCCTGTAAAATATAGGCAAATCAGACAAAAAATGTCTGATTTTTTGCATTTTTTTGTTTTCAGGAATATAATTAGATATCGATTTATATCATCGATTTAATTGAATGTATCAAACATTAGACGAGTTAGAAAAAATTCTTAAGAAACCTAAAAAATTATCAAAATTTTCTAAGTTTTTTAATGAATTGAAAGTGCTTTGATTAATTTTTACTGTTCTTTTCTTATGAACATATCTGGTTACGAATGCTCAATTAGTTATTGATAATTTTACTGATCGTTTTTCTCCTAATGAAGTTTATGGTATTTCTGGAGATGATATAAATTCTTCTTTTAATTCTGAACATTTATCAGCTGATGATAATAGTGCAGAAGTAGATGCTCTTATAGAGCAATATGGAGACACCATTTCATTACAGCAAGATATTGCTACAGATATGGATCATTTCTTACAGCGCAACTTAGACAGTTATGATTTTTCTTTCAATTTATTACCACCAACAAATAGATTGATTATACCTGCTATAAACTTGGATGTTCCATTAGTTGAAACTAATATAGTAAATTATAAAGATTTTACAGAGTCTACATTCGATGATGATTTAGAGAATGGTGTTGTAAAATATCCTACCACGCCTAATCCATGACAATCTTGAAACGCATTTTTCTTTTGACACACATCACAAGAATATTGGAAAAACAATCCGTATTGAACTGTATTTCGTAGAATACCTCAATTAAAAGCAAATGACAAAATACAGGTTGTTTGGGATGGCGTATTATACGAATATAAGGTATTAAAAACTGTTATAGTAAAGCCTAAAGAAGTTAATAAAACTTATGTAAACTTCTGAAGCGAAGATAAACAATATATTACACTAATGTGATGTTATCCAATTGGAAGAACTGATAAAAGAATGATGGTTTTTGCTGAAAGAGTTTAATTTTATTCCATTCCATTATAACTATGGGTCCACTATTTAATGAATTATGGTTTAATATCCTATTTTGGGTTCTAATTACTGCATACTGAGCAACTGGAGTATGAAACTTTATTGCGTGCATCCCCGACTCACAAAACAATGATGATGATTTATTTAGATTTAATAAATCTAATTATACATTTTGGTTAGTTTCATCGTTAATATTCTTCATGTTTTGAATATCTCAGTTTAGATTTCCTAATTTGGTGTATCTAACCATGGCAGAAATGTTTATTATTATTTTAGTCTACTTACGCTTAATAATAAAAAAACAAAGATATTTAAAAAACAAAAAAAGAAAATTAAATGAGATTGATAAAAGGGTAAAAGAAGATATGAAAACAAGGCTTCGTTAATGATAACTTTGTAATCTTTCAATTCTATCGTCAATACTTGGATGAGAATCCCGTATTGACGTTTTTATTTTTTTCTTTGATGGGTCATTATCAACATTCATACTATGTCATTTTCAATTAGCGCCACTATATATTTTTGGTTCAGCTATAAAGAATGATGAAATTGAATCACTGGATTTAGAAACATATGAATTAGTTGAGATTTTTCTTAATGCTGAAATCATAGAATTGTTGTCTCTAGTTAATTCTACAGATCATAAATCTGCCATATACTCTCTTTTACGAGAAATTGCTAATTTAATTAAAGGATATAATAAGTATCATAAAAGCAAAAATGCCAATCATAAGAAAAATATTCATCAACTTTTTTTTGAAGATGATGACCTTCAACTTCTCACTATAACTTGTCACACAATAGAAACCACTCCAACAAATATATATGCTACATACATTAATAAAGAATCCCTATTTATAAGATGAGTTAATTCGTGTCATGCCACAGCCTCAATCTCTCTCTTATCTAATTTTTCTAATAAACCTGATGTAAAAGCTACCCACGAATCTTCTTTCCTTCGTCATGTAGCAAAAGCATTCATTCAAGGTTCATCTATTATGGCAATCTTAGGCATAGGAAGTCATTTTGTTATACACAAGTTTTCAACGATATTATATATTGTTGGATTATCTTTTCTTGTTATAGCTTTAGCTCAAGATAATCAAAACATAATATCTTTCTGAAAATAAAAAGATACTAGTCATCGGATTCATAAAACAATCAAAACAACTGGGAATATGCCTAATGTTGTGTTAAATCATTCGCGGAAAATATTTTCTGTACCCGTAGATTCAGTAAAAAATAAAGAAATTATAATCCAAAATATCACAAACAAAAATCCAGGGAAAAGAATTAATAACAAAACCGTTTTTCTTTGGTTCTCTGCCTTAAAGCTTTCCATTCATTGATATACCATATTATTATTTTCAATGATATAAACTTATACTGTTCATTTTACCTTTATACTAAAAAAAAACAATAAAAAAACGAGCCTTAGGGGCTCGTTATTTATATATCAACAGATATTTACTAATCAAATTTAACTTTAGGTGCTTTCTTAGCTTCTTCAATTCCTTCAAAATAATCTTTAGGCTCTTTATGGAACAATATATTTGCAGGGAATTGTTTAATTGTTGTATTGTATTCTCTTGTAGCCGCATTGAAATATCTTCTTGCTGAGGCTATCTTATTTTCAATATCAGATAACTCTGATTGTAGACTAAGGAAATTCTCATTAGATTTTAATTCTGGATAAGCTTCAGAAAGTGCAAATAAAGATTTTAATGAAGTAGTAAGCATATTATCCGCATCTGCCTTAGATTTTACATCTGTAGCTGTTGCAAATTTGTTTCTAGCTTCAACTATTTCCTTAAAAGTGCTCTTTTCATGTTTAGCATATCACTTTACAGTTTCTACTAAGTTGTCTACTAAATCGAATCTCATCCTAAGCTGAACATCAATGTCTGACCATGCGTTTCATACATTTTCCTCTAACTTTACAATGTGATTATTCAATTTAATATAATAACCAATAAGTCCGGCAACAAGTACCAAAATAACTAATAAAGCTGTCATTTCTTACATAGAGATTATAAAATAAAACTAATTAATTATAAACAAAAAAAACATATTTTGCAAATAATTAAAAACTTTTTAGGAACCTAAGATCTCCGTTCGTAAAGTATCTAATATCTTTAATTCAATATTTCATCGCTGCTATTCTATTAATTCACATTCCAAATGCAAATCCAGTCCATCACTCACTAACATCTACTCAAGCTGCTTTTAAAACATTCTCATGAACCATTCAAGCTCAAAGAATTTCAATCCATTTAGATTTTTGCTTATTTCAAGTTTTAGGATCCACTATATCATATCTTGCATCAATTTCAAATCCAGGCTCAACAAATGGGAAAAATGCAGGCCTCATCCTAATTTCTACTTCTTTTTTAAATATTGCAGAAAGGAATGTAGTTATAATGCTCTTAAAATTAGCTATAGAAATATTTTTATCTACATATAATCACTCCAATTGGTAGAACATCGTGTCATGAGTAGCATCCATTTCATCAAAACGATAACATCTTCATGGAATTACTGCCTTCATAGGTAAACCATATTTCCTAATCAAAAAATTCTGTCCAGAAGATGTGTGAGTTCTCATAACAAAAGGCTCTCATCTATGATCCTTTTTATCTACATAGATTGTATCATGCATCTCTGTAGCAGGATGCGTAATAGGAATATTTACTGATTCAAAATTTTCAAACTTTGTAACTATATCTGTTGAATTATCTACTATAAACCCAAGCGATTGAGCTATATCTTCAACTTCTCTTCTTGTCTTTGCTAATAGATTATAATATCATTTTTCTAAAGGAATTCATGGTAATGAGATATCTACTAAATCTTTTTCTAACATTTCATTAATTGCAGCTGAGGATATCTCTGTGTTTTTTTGTTCATATGCAGATTCTAAAGCTGTTTTTAAACTAGAAAGCTGTTGTCATTTTTCTCTTTTTTCTTCAGGGGAAAGAGTTCCCATAACTTTAAATTCAGCTGGTAATAATCATTTTTTACCTAAATATTTTTGAAACCATTCCTCTAAAGCTTCAGCTGTTTTAACTTGTTCTAACTCTAAGAGAATTTCTTTTTCATCTAGCATAACTCACATAGACAAATATAAATCTGTTTTTGATTGTAGTGTTATACTTTATTTTTACAATACAAAATTGTTTAAATACGCGGTCACAATATCTACAATCATAAAATTTGCATTTTATATAAGATTTAAGTATAATATACTTGATTTATTTAAAATATTAATCTTAGAATGGAGAAAGACGCAATAGAAAATCCTAGCGATAAATATGAAGCAAGAAATAAAAAAATAAAAATAGAAGTAAAAAATACTGGAGAATATAAAACAAAGGAAGATTATCAAATGTTATATAACTATAATTTTTTGGCTTTCTCCTGATTGAACAGTATATATTTTTGAAGTTGGTCTGGATTATGATAAAGCAGCTCTTCAAATAAAATCATGAAGTTCAAGAGAAGATCTAGAATCTGCTGGACGAGTAAGATGATCTTGGACAGCACGCAAAGTAGATAAACTTCTATTCGTTCATCCTAGATGACAACGTATGACCCCAAGACAAAAAGACTTCCTTTATTACTTTATCCTATATAATAGAGATAAGCCAGAAATAGACAGAAAGAAATATGAAAACATATTGCAAGTACTAGATTTAGGATGAGATATAATAGATAAGGCTAGAGAACAGATGTGGTCAAGTTTTCTATAATAACACAGCACTCCCACTCCAACAGAAAATTCTAGCATTAACCAAAATATTCACTCAACCTAGCAACAACTCTATCCCTTCACATCACTTTCATTAATGAAAATAAGTCTGGAGTCTGTTTTGCATTACATAATTGAATACGCAAGAACATTGCCAAATCGCCAACTTTTCATACATATCATCACTCTTTAAATTCTGCATTGTTTGCCGCATATCAAAATCTTTTTCAGATTTCTTTAAGTTGTTCAAATCGTCATAAAGTATCTACTCATTCAAGTTTAACTTCCTCTATATATGTTTTAACAAAATCTTGTAATTTAGAGAAGTTTTCATTCTCTGCTAATAGCCCTTTTCTAACATTTTCTCATTGTTTCCAATTATCATCATCAAAGAAGAGGATTTGATTTCTTACATCTGGATAAACTGTAAATCTCTTAGGATCCTTCTCTGTATGACGTTCAATATTCATAGCAGCTTTATAATATTCAGGATTAGATTTTAATAATCTAGCAAATTCTTCATCAAAATCTTCAGCCCATTCTAAAGTTTCATCAAATAATTTATCTGTAGAAATAGCTGATAAGTATTGATTATTAACCCACTGTAACTTTGTTTCATCAAAAAGAGGAGCGGCTACTCACATTTTTTGAAGTTCAAAATTAAATTCTGAGATATCTGTTAGCTGATTTTCTCTTCTCCAATCTTCAAATGATGAACTAGCTAAAGTTAATATATAATCTATTAATCACTGTATAGAATATCATCTTTCAAATAAAATTCTAACATCTGCTTCTGGATCATGTCTCTTACTAAGCTTTCTTTTCTTCCCATCATCTAGCTTTGAAATAGGGGCTAAATGGCAATATTTTGGAACTGGTAATCCAAACGCCTGGAATAATTGTATATGTAGTGGCACTGAAGTAAGCCATTCATCTCCCCTCATTACCAAAGATGTTCTCATCAAAGTATCATCCACTATATGAGCCAAATGATATGTTGGCAATCAATCCCCCTTAAGAATTACTATATCGTTATAATTATCTATCATAGAAACTACTCATCTGAGTTCATCACTAAATATTATCTTTTTAGTTAAATCTGCTGGAGAACGAAATCTTATTACAGAAAACGTATCTCACATTTCATGAAATTTAGCTATAGCTTCATCTGGAGATAATTTTCTATACTTTGAAAATTCACCATAAATTCCAGGAATTTGCTTGTTCTTCATCTGTTGATCACGAATTTCGTTTAGTTCTTCTTCACTCATCCAACAAGGATAAGCTAATCATTTTTCAATTAAATATTTTATAAAAACCTTATAAAAATCTGCTCTTTTTGATTGGATATATGGCCCATAATTTCCAACATCTGATTCATTTTCTCACATTGGTCATTCATCTATTTCAATTCAAAATTTCTTTAATGACTTAATTAATGATGTTGCGGCTCATTCAACTTCCCTTTTTTGATCAGTATCCTCTATACGCACAAAGAAGATTCAATTATTTTGTCTCGCATATTTTCGATTAATTAACGCCGTAAATAAACTTCAAAAATGTAAAAAACCAGTCGGAGATGGGGCTATACGACAGCACACGCAATTACGTTCTGGATATTTCTGTAATAGCTTTTTTATATCTGAATCTACTCATGGAAGCAATAACTCTGCCACATCTTGCCAAGTTGCCATAATTTATCAATGATTAACTAAAAAACATGACTGCATAATATCCATTCATAATGAAAAAACAAGAAGTTTAGGATAAATTTAATTTTTAAAAAATAAAAAAAGAAAGCCAACAATCATTTAGCTTTCTTTTTCTTTTTAGTTTACTTTTTACATTCTATCATGGAATGTTCTTTGAATAACCTCTAATTGATGAGCTTTAGATAATCTAACAAAATTAACTGCATATCCTGAAACTCTAATAGTCAATTGAGGGTATTTTTCTGGATGTTCATATGCATCCATTAATGTTTCTCTATTAAGCACATTTACATTTAGATGATGTGCATCTTTACCAAAATATCCATTAAGCATCCTTACTAAATTATCAATTTGTTCTTCTTTACTAGATCCCAAAGAAGCGGGTACAATTGAAAATGTATTGGAAATACCATCTTGTGAATAATTATAATCAAGCTTAGCTACTGAATTTAATGAAGCGATTGCTCATGAATGATCTCTTCCATGCATTGGATTAGCCCCAGGGGCAAATGGCTCTCCTGCTTTTCTTCCATCAGGAGTTGCTCAAGTATTCTTTCCATACATTACATTTGATGTAATTGTAAGAAGTGAAACTGTAGGATTTGCACCCTTATATGCTTTATGTTTAGATAATTCTGATAAGAAGTATTCCTGAATTTCTCTTCACATCAAATCTACTCTATCATCATCATTTCCAAACATTGGGTATTCTCCTTCTATTTCAAAATCTTTAGCTAATCAGTTTTCATCTCTGACGGCTTTAACCTTTGCGTATCTGATGGCTGAAAGAGAGTCTAATACAACAGACATTCAGGCAATTCCATATGCAATATCAATTCCGCATCCAGAATCGATAAATGCCATTTGAGCTTTTTCATAATAATATTTATCATGCATATAATGGATTATATACATAGCTTTTGCATATACTCTAGCAGTATTAGCCATAGCTTTTTTGAAATTTTCATACACTTTATCAAAATTTAATGTTCAGTCTTCATTGTCACAATTTTCAAACAGTGAAGCTTCCATAACTTGTACTCATTCATCTTCTTCTCTACCTCAGTTGATAGCTAGTAGAAGAGTTTTTGCCAAATTACATCTTGCACCAAAGTGCTGAATTCTTTTACCAATTTCTTGGTATGAAACACAACATGCAATTCCATAATCATCTCCTCATCTAACTGATTTCATTAAATCATCGTTTTCATATTGAATTGATGAAGTATCAATTGAAACCTGAGCACAGAATCTTTTAAATCATTCAGGTAATTGATCTGACCAAAGAACTGTTAAATTTGGTTCTGGTGATGGTCCAAGATTGTATAATGTTTGTAAAAATCTGAATGAAGTTTTAGTAACTTTTACTTTACCATCACTAAATATTCCTCATACTGATTCAGTTACCCAAGTTGGATCTCATCCGAACACATCATCATAAGATCCCATTCTAAGGTGCCTTACTAGTCTTAATTTCATTACAAAGTGATCAATCATCTCTTGAGCTTCACTTTCAGTAATCTTTCAATCCTTTAAATCTTTTTCAATATAAATATCTAAGAAAGATGATACATTACCTAAAGACATAGCAGCTCAATCTTGTTCCTTAACTCATGCTAAATATGCAAAATAAACCCATTGAATGGCTTCTTGAGCGTTTTCAGCTGGTCTAGTTACGTCAAATCCGTAACTTTTTGCCATTTCTGCAATATCATTAAGTGCATTAATTTGCATGGAAATTTCTTCTCTTAATCTAACCTTAGCATCATCCATTTCTCATTCAATTGCTAAGAAGTCAGCCCTTTTTTCTTCTATTAATCTTTCTGTTCAATAGAGAGCCAATCTTCTATAATCTCAAATAATTCTACCTCTAGCATAATTATCGGGCAACCCTGTTAAAACATGTTTAGATCTATAAGTCCTAATTTCAGGATCATATGCAGAGAATACTGCATCATTATGATTCTTGGCGTATTTAAATATTTCTTTAACTCTTGCATCCAATTCCAATCCTCTTTCATTAAGAGCCTTTTCTACAACTCTGACTCCCCCAAAAGGTTTAATTGCTCTTTTAAGAGGTTCGTCAGTTTGAAGTCAAACTATAGTTTCTAAATCCTTCTCAATATATCCAGGTTTATGGGAAGTAATTGTAGAAATAGTTGATGGATCAGCCGATCTAAGTCCATTATTATCTCTTTCTTCTTTTAAATACTCACAGCATTTTTCCCAAAGCTTTTTTGTCCTTTCGGTTGGCCCCTGGAGAAATGAAGCATCTCCTTCATATGGAGTAATGTTTTCATAAACAAACTGTCTTACATTTATAGACATGGTATTCATCGTAAATAAATAAAATTTTTATATTTTCAAATTAAGTGAACATCCTCAATATAAAAAGCTGACTGTCATTAAGTCAGCCTTCATATTTAACTACCAGAACAATGGTGAATTATAATTTTGATCAATTACAACAAGAGGAGCATTTGTATAATAATTTCTCGATTCTTTTGGACAATCATTATATATACATGTTGGACAAAGTCTTCAATCTGATCACTCATTTCAATTACAAGATCGAGTAAACACATCCTTTAGTCAATTATAACTATCCCTTGAAGTAAATTTTCCATATAGAAAATATTTATTATTTAATACATCATTTTCTCATAATCATTTAACATATCATCATACAATAAAATTTCACTTTAATAATGATCATACTGCTACAGCATCGCTTCATGTGTAGGTAAATCCATTTTCATTAGCCTCTCTTACAGCATCTTCAAATTCTGTTATACTCTTGTTTGAAATAAATCAAGCATTATTAAACACAAAATTTTCTGCTCAATATTCTTCGATTAATAAATTTCAATTATCTATGAATACATCATATTGTTTACCATCATTAACTTCAGATTCATTCGCTACAGGATAAACTTTAACATCTCAATTCTTTACAACGAGAGTTTTTTTATTATTTTTATAACTACTTGCATCAACAACATTAGCTGGAGAATATTCACTAAATTCTATACAAACAACATTACCTGTTGTTGTTACTAATGGTGTATTCAATTTCCACTTTCATCTACATAATGCTTCTGCTTTTTGTTTTGTAAAGTTTATTAAAGTCGCATTATTAACACTTACAGATGAGAAAACCTGTGTTTTAGGATCTGGAGAAGAATCTTTTCAGAAGTCACTCCTACTCCTTCATATTAGTCATTCAATAACCAAATCTAGCACACTTCCACCGATTCAAATTGCATCTTCTCAACATCCACAATCACCATATTCTGTATCCCATTTTAATTTTGTATCTCAATCTTCATCTTGTTCCATAACAATCATTGAATTAAATCATTCTCATGCTCAAAGTCTAGCGATTATACCATCTAAACTTGATTGTGAACTACATACACAATCAGACATTCAAAGTCATCACTCATAATCATAAAGGAATCACATGGGATCTGAATCTGATACTGATACAAGTGTTGGGCTCAAATTGGAATTTTCTTTTATAGATATCCATCAATTCCCCATTTTACTATATTCTACTCATGCCACTAAAGCATAATTCTTTCATTGATAGGTATGTGTTACCATTCAATAATATGAATCATCCAACACATAATCTGCATTAGCCTGCTTTAAACAACTATCTCTCTCTATATCATCTGTAATTTCATTACAGGCTGCTAATCTATCATCAAATGATTCTCATCATATACTATTTTTTTTACAACGTGTATAAATTCATCATAATGTTGTTAATCCATCAGTATTATCTCGCGCTCCTAAATCCATGTTTTGTGATAAAGGTCGGGCCCTTTCTCATCTCTCTATGTTATAATACCGACCATGGATTTCTTCATCACAAGCATATTCATCGGATCATGCGCTGATAATATATGGTCCATCTTCATCATCAGATCATGTTATTAACCATCATCATCCAAAAGAGTTTCAGTGGTCTCAAAAGTAAATATTTACAATAGGTTTTCAAAAAATTCATAAAATATCACTTATACTGTTTATTTGATCTGCAGATACATAGCAAAATCAAAATCACATTAATAAAATGCTAAGTAGCATTAACTTTCCGAAATGTTTTTTGTTATACATTTTATTTATAATATAAGGTTATAAAAATCCTTAATATAATTATACTCACAATGGACTAAAAAAGCAAAAAAAATCAGACTTTTTTGTCTGATTTTTTATCTATCAAAATATCTGATTTTATTTTCTAATTTTTGCTAAATATGCTAATCATAAAGCATCTGCTGCATCATTATATTCTGGAATGTCTTGTAAATTATAAAACCTTCTAATAGTTTTTTGAACTAACATTTTTTCTGCTTTTCAGTTTCACGTGATGAATTTTTTTAATTCAATCGGTGTATATTCCTGTATACAAATATCTCTTCTCAAAAAGAGCATCATTAATGATCATCTTATCGCATACACAAACTCTGCGTTATTTTGATTATAATTGGTAAAAAATAATTTTTCTATTGCCACTTTCTCTATCGGATATTTTTCTAATAAATTTTCAAAAAAATTCAAAATCTGATTTGATCTTTGAAATTGATCTTCTCTTGATGGAGATTTTTTGTCCTGCAAAAGGATTCAAGCATCAACAATAGATAAATCATCATTTATTAATGCGTATCACAATTTTCTAACTCAAGGATCTATTCAAAGAAACATAGTTATTTAAATAATATAAACTATTAATTATCTCTAAGTTTTTTCCAAAGAGATTCTTCATCTTTTGTGAGCTTTTTAGGGATTGAAACTTCTGTTTCTACAATCATATCTCATTTATTTTTGAATAATCATTTATCTCAGAATCATCTACCAGAAACTTTAATTTTATCTCAGACTTGTGTTCATTTAGGAATTTTTACTATCAATTTTCATTCTGGGTGAGGAACTTCTACCTCTCATCATAATACAAGATCAAATATTGTCACTGGTGCCTTAACGTACAAATCATCTCATTCACGACGGTACTTTTTATTTGCTATAATACGAATTTTTAAATACAAATCTCCATCAGGAGCATCTCAAATTCAGGCATCTCATTTACCCGAATACTTAATATAAGCATCTTCTTTAATTCATGCAGGAATCTTAATATCTATTGTTTCTTCAACCTTTTCTAATCATCAACTTTCTAATACTTTTCAATTTTTCTTATATATTTTTCAAATTCATTTACATGCACTACATGCACTTGAAGTTTGCATAGTTCAAAAAGCTGTTTGTACTTGTTGACGAACTTTTCACTTTCAACCACAAGCTCCACAAACTTCTTCTGTTACTCAAGAAACTTTTTTTAATCTCGAATAAGTTATTTTCTTTTCGCATCAAAGATAAGAATCCTCAAAGCTAATTTCTATAATTTTTTTCAAGTCTTCTCACTTTTTTATCCTACTTCATCAACCAAATCAACCTCAAAAGATTCATCCAAGTAGATCTCATATATCAAAGTCCACACTCGCGCCATCGCCAAATCAACCGAATCATCAAAAATTTCAGAAATCAAAACCTCATGATGATCATCATCCAAACCCTCATGTGAATCATCATTTACGAAAAGCATCATACTGCCCTCTTTTCTTTTCATCTGAAAGAACTCAGTACGCCTCATTTATTTCTTGAAATTTTTCTTTACTTCATCATTTATCTGGGTGGTGCTTTATTGCGAGTTTTCTAAAGGCTTTCTTTATTTCATCAGTTGTTGCAGATTCACTCACTCATAGAATATCGTAATAATTTTTTTTTGGATCAAAATCCATTTTTACTTATATTAGGATGTATAAAATGTAGCACTTTTACATAGCAAGTGATATCATAGAGAAACAAAATCTGAATGCAATGGCAAAGTATAATGAAGTTTTATTTTTTAGAGATATCTTTCTTTTTTAATTCCTCCCATCATGTTACCGTTCCAAGTCAAAAGAGCTCTGCATAAGCATCAATGAATCTTTGAGTCTTAAATAATGTTCATAAATCTCTTTTGTCTTTATTTTCTGGATCTTGATCTCTTCGTGATTGTATCATATCTTTCCAAACATCTTCGGAAACATCACCCTTCTCCACGGTATTTAGCCATTCTTTAAATTGATTAAGCCAAAATTTATTGCTTGAACTTGGATCAAGAGTCATTCAATATCCTTCTCATGACGGTAGTTTATCCTTATTATCTCTAATGTCATCAATCTTTTTCTTTTGTTCTTTTAATTTAGCCAATCAGAGTTGTCAAGTTGCTGCATTTCTTATAGAATATTCATTATTTGCACTAAGGGTATGTATTTTACCTCACTCCTTATTAAATCGAGAATTAATGATAGCATCTTGATCTGTATACCTATCATTTACCTTTCTTTGATAACTTGCTATTTTCTCATGTATAATAGAGTCATCTCTTTTATCACCCAAACCAAGGACTTTACCCGCACTAATATAATTGGTTGTTTTTACTCACTCTTTATCATATCATGCTACTGGCATCAGTGGTATAGATGTCATAAGTCATTCAACAGATTTTTGTATTTTTCAAATTTTGTCTGAAACAAAGTCTTTTCATCATCACATTTTTACTGCCATTGATATAATAATATATACCAAAACGACGACAATCACTGATAATACAAAATCTAAAAATCATTTTCATATATGCATAAGCGAAAACTTGAACAAGTTATTACTCATTGTAGTTGTATATGTTGTATTTCAATCACTAATATGTGTGTTATCTTGTGTGCTACTTATTGTTACACCTCAAATATCTATTGAGTCTTTCACTCTACTAGAAACCGGGTCTATAAGTACTCACTTCATTAATGCCGCAAACAGCATAGCTAATCAGATGAAGAAAACTATTATTGTCGGTTTAAATACGTTAACAAAAAATGACTTAAAATTAATTTGTTTTGTTAAAACTCCTAAAAATCATTTTCAATTGCCTCACGAATCTTTAATAATTCATGATTTTTCTATACAAAATAACAGAACAGCAATTGGAGATAAGACAATAAACATCCATAAATATATAATTCTCATTAATGCGAGGATACAAAAAACTCACATTTCTATTGAGTATACAATTGTTGTTCATCATTGTATAATTAAATTCAAAATAGTATTTTTAATTCAATTTTCACTAGAATCATCAACACTACTAACCATAGTCGCATCTAATATACTAAATCATAAATAATATAGCGGTCATGATATAGTATCAGCATTAGGCATTATAGCATCTATAAACTCCTTCATTGTTACTGGTTTTTCAAGTAGGTTCTTTCTTGTCTCAACAAAACTCGTCGCCTGTCAGTCCGTCGAAAATAATTCAACCTCGGATCATTTAACTACATTTTTCCATCATTGATCTAATTGATCATATATGGAATACTTAATACTTGTTTGAAGCCTCTCATTATTTGCTAAAAGCTGTGATGGAAACGAACCTGCAGCAACTAATGTTATAGTTGAAACATCTATTACTGCCGCGGTAGCAAACCAACTAATCTGTATTCAAACTCAAGCAACCAACATTCGAATAATTATATCCTTAATCTTCTTTTCGATTTTTTCTTTTCATATGAATCATATGAAGATAACATATACAAAGTAAAAACCAAGACCGAAGTTGGCTATATTTTTCATAACATTCCAATACTGCCATAATAACACATCAATTCATAGTACTTCTCAATATACCCGATTATTTGTTAATAACTCTCATGCTATTTTTGCAAAAATAACCCATATCCATGACAAAACACTAACTACAAAATCTGTAACCCATCAAATAGATCAAAATTCTGTTGATACCTCTTGTGCAAAACTCAGATTAGAAAAAACCATTAATCAAACGACTATTATTATAATTCATACTTTTATTCATCTATTTTCCTTCATATTTGATAGTAATGGTTAAATAGTTTATTATTTTTGCAATGTGAATTTTTTAATTTCATTTCCGTCTTTATCCTTTTCTACTGTTCCGTCCGCATCTGTTTGCGCTGTATATTTATATGTTTTAGATCATACTTTTATCTCTGATACCTGTCAGAAAGCATCACGCTGTTTTGAGTCTTTTAAATCATTAATTTTCTGTATTATCGTTTCTTTCTGATCATTTGTAAGACTGTCAAATGTTACTGATTTTTTGTTCCTCTCTCAAATCTCCATTCATGCAGATATCCAGCCGTTAGTTATTTCTCATATAGACAGATCTTTTATTCTATCCCAATATGCGCTTGTTTGTTTTTCTAGAGCTTCTTCAGCTGCATTTTCTGGATTTAACCAGTCTTCTACAGTCTTTGCTTCTTTTGAATCAAATTCACCTCTTACTTTATTCGTTATTTTATTAATAATTCATCCATCTCAATCTTTACCAAAAACCGTTCATACTCACATAAACTCAACTCATTTTCAATTCTTTCAAGGTACCGGTATAAGAGGGATCGATCACAAAGAAGTCTTTGCCAACTTTTCTATTCATCAAATAATACTACTTTCTCATAATTTAGACATCTTCACAGCTGCCCATACAAGGAATCGTGTAATAGCGATACATATAATTGAACATATCATTTTTCATAGATTGACTCACATACCTGCGATATCTAAATGAACAAGTCATCAAAGAATAGGTTTTTCTAGTGTCTGTACAGTTTCTTTATTCATATTGTTAATAATTTTTACCAGCACTGTAGACATACTTATAGCAAAACATATAACTACAGGTGAGAAAATTATAGGAATCAAATTCTTTAGTTTTATATAACTTAGTATACTCTTATCTTCTATTTTCTTATCAAGCTCAAAAGCTGTTAATAAAACTATTAATGGTGATAAAGATATTCCCATCCATAGCACTGCAATCCTCATAATAAAAACTACTACCATTGCTATTAGAGGTATGGCTATGGCAACCATATGAGCAAATGATAATATTACATTTAGTAATGATGCATATACTCAATTGGTTGTAGTTGGTGTAGCTCTTAAATCTGCTCAAACATTCATTAACGAAGAGTATAATGTTGTAAAGACCCCAACATATCCATCTCCTGTCATAATTTGGTTTAATCTAATCATAGTACCAGATCATCGTTCTGCTCATATCCATTCGTTATTCTGATCTAATCAAACATTTCCTGTATTACTTTCTCATATTCTTAAAATCGTAAAATCACTTATACACTTAGATACTTCATTTGGAGCTCATTCTAAATTTGTTCTAAGACCTTTTAATTTATTATTATATTCATTCTGAGCATCTTTTCGTCAGGTTCATGAGGAAGTTTCTCATTGTAGTCATTGACATAACCCATTACCAAAGAAATAAATTTGGTCTCAAATATGACATTTAGACATGTCTGTAGGATAGAATTCCCCATTTCAATCTAGATAATACACCATTTTAGGAGCTATAATAACCTCCTCTTCTCCAATTTTCTTATCTCATTCTTTTTTTTCATAATGAAAAGTTTCACATTCTGAGATAAATTTATATTCTGCGGTTTTATCTCATAAAAGTGGCATATTTGATAAATAAACTTGAGACGAATCAACATCACTAGCATCCACACTAATTACACTTGGTATAACATATGGATTATAATTTGTATCCTTTTCTTTTCATTCCAGTACAGATATTGGCAAACCTCATACTCAATATGTCAAAATAGAAGAAATATCAATTAATGCAGCCATAGCAAACCAACTAGCTTGAATTCAAACCCCTGCTATTAACGATTGTATAAGTAGTTTTTTTATATTTTCGCCCTCCTTACCATTTATTAAAATTTCAAATATTTTATATATAAATATAAATCATAGTCAGAAATTAGCTAAGTTCCTAACTATATTTCGTAAATCTCGCAACACGGCGTCAAATCAAAATACTTCACCATATACTAATGAATTATCTACTAATTTTCATGCTATTCACAAAAGTGGATATAGAAATACATATATTATTTTTTGCAAAAAAGAAAATGTTGACAATCGAGAAGTTGCATTTTGTCTAAATTTCTCAGAATGAGTTGCCGTATCTCCTCCTTGTGTAGATTGTGCGAAAACCTCATTATTTCCACCAATTCAAATTCATCACAAATTAAAAAAGCAAAATTGAATAACGAACAAAGCTAAAGCTCAGTAAATTAGCTTCTTCCTATGTTTCAATATCCATTGTCACAACACTATAAAAGCTTTTTTCATGAATATATTCGATAACGTAAAGTACATAATCAATTATAACCTTGGTTTCAAAAAAATGCAAAAAAAAGCTTATTTTATTAATGGTTTCTGTTTGCTTTATTGATTTTTTGTGATATAATATATTTCGATTTAATTTGCATTTCACCTGTAAAAAAATATATTTTCAGTGTAAAAACATTTCGTAGGAAGGTGATTACAAAAAAGCATTCTTATTAGAATCCTTTTCTATAATCAGTTTCCCGAAATGTAATAAAGCTTTATTTATTATGTTTTCTATTATGCCAACAACTAAAAGAGAGGTTCATGAAAACCGTAAGAGTTTTGATCGAGCTTGAAAAACTCTAACATTCGAACAGGGTAAATTAGCTATGCAAGCAGACTCAGGAATTACTGTAAAATTTGAGGATTGGGCTGTGTTATTTACTACTGTAATGAATAAAAATCCCGTTCCATCTACAGATTTCTTACCACTAATGGTGGAGATGAGAGAATCATATTCTGCCGCTTGAAGAATTGGATGAGCTGCATACAGAAGAAGAGAAGGAAAAGCTTCTGATCAAGCTATATTAAATGCTAGATTAACTGATCGTGCTATTAGACCAATGTTCCCTAAAGGAATGATTAATGATGTTGTCATGACATCTACTCCACTTGCAATGGATCCTAGATATCCACTTGGAGTAATATCAATTATAGGTGCATCTATATCAATTATGGCTGCTGGACTTCCATTTGATGGACCAGTTGGGGCCGCTCAAATTGCTTACTTAGATTGAAATTTTATTGTAAATCCTACTCGTGAAGAGTTGGATAAAGCTGAATTGAATTTACTTGTAGCAGGGAAAAGAGATTCTATCAATATGATTGAAGATGAATCTAAGGAAATTCCATTAGATATATTGAAAAAAGCCTTTGAAATATGACAAGAAGAAATTAATAGATCTTGTGACTTCCAGTTAGATTTCTTATCTATGTTAGATGTGACAGAAAAAGAGGTTATGTTTAATAAACCCTCTCATGAATTAGAAGAAGAAGTTAGAAACTTTATATGAGAAGAGAGATTAGAATCTATGATGTGAAATGGAAAAGTTTCATTTAATGACCTTTTCTACCAATATGAACAAGAATGTGTAGAGCACTTCAAAGAGCAAATCGAAGATGAGGAAGACGAAGAACATACAGAATCAAAAGTTAAAATGGCATGGTTTAATGTTACGAAATATCACATTCGTGGAAGAACACTCTCTCAACATAAAAGGGTTGATGATAGACTTCAAAAAGATATTCGTCCATTATATTGTGAAGTTGGATTATTCGAGCGTACTCATGGAACATGATTATTCTGGAGATGAGATACTCAGGTTCTTTCAACTGTAACTCTTGGCGGACCTATGGAATATCTAATCTTGGATGATATGGAGCACGACTGAGACACTCAAAGATACATTCATCACTATAATTTCCCACCATTCTCAACATGAGAAGCTAAATGAATTCGTGGGACATGAAGAAGAGAAATCTGACACGGAAGATTGGCAGAGAAAGCTCTTGAAAATATGATTCCTTCTAAAGAAGAATTTCCATACACAATTAGAGTTGTTTCTGAATGCCTAGGTTCTTGAGGTTCTACTTCAATGGGATCTGTTTGTGGATCTTGTCTATCATTAATGGATGCATGAGTACCTATTAAAAAACCAGTTGCTTGAGTAGCTATGTGATTATTCACAGATCATGATGAAGCTTGAAATATTACAGACCACATGGTATTAACAGATCTTATGTGAACTGAGGATTTTATTGGAGATATGGATTTCAAAGTTGCTGGAACTAGGGATTGAGTGAATGCAATTCAGTTAGATACTAAATTAAAGTGAATTCCTCTATCAATCGTATTTGAAACTATTGATCAAGCATTTGAAGGATATAATGAAATTATGGATGTAATGTTAGAGACTCTGCCTGCTCCTAGAGACCATGTTGGTAAATATGCTCCTAAGATTCATGTATTCCATATTGATCCTGAGAAAATTAAGGAAGTTATCGGAAAAGGATGAGATGTTATTAATGATATCATTGCACAATGCGATAATATTAAGATTGATTTCGAAGATGATTGAACTTGCTTCCTAACTCATCCAGATCAAGCTATGATAGATAAGGCTAAAGCTCTTATATTGGAAATAGCTACAGACTTAGAAGTTTGACAAGAATTTGAAGCCGAAATATCAAGAGTAGAAGAATATGGAGTATTTGTAAAATTACCTAAAGGTAAATTATGATTATGTCATGTATCTAATATGTGAGAAAGGTTTCCGGAATGAGTAGTAAACCATTTCAAAGTTGGAGAAAAATTAAGGTGTGTAATTTCATCAATTTGAGCTGATGGTAAAATTGCAGTTAAGAGATTAAAATAACATACCAGTAATTAGATTAAAAAGCTGATTATAATAATCAGCTTTTTAGTTTTTTTTATGTTGTAATTATTTCTCTGATTTTATAATTTTAATTGCTAATTCTATTTGAATCCTATCTTTTGATTTTTCTTCTTCAGAAAGATGATCATAATCAACTCTTTGATTTTCAAAAGATCATTCTATTCAATTCCTTTCCAACCATTTTTCATGGACTGTTTTAGACATCCCTTCAATCATTTCTGATGTTATTTCTTCTCAGTTTATGACTTTATCAAAAACCAAATCTACCGCAACCTTCGCCGCTTCTAAATTTTCGTACTGCCAATTAGCTGGTAAATCTTTAAATTCTGTATTAGCTATATCTACTATATTTGTTCCATGACTTTCAGTCCATTGACTATCTTCAGATTTTTCTATCATGGGTTTATATTTATCATCTTCTGCTCTAGATTCTCTCCAATTTTCATGGAAGATTGAAGCTAATTTCTGAATGATTTCTGATTTTTTATCCATCAACAAAATACACACTACAATAAATGTGTTTTAATTTTATAAAAAAAGCTGGCCATTACAACCAGCTTTTATATTTAGTAATATTTATCTATTCTAATGTTGTAAATTTTAAATTGTTCGCAAAATCCCACCAACTAGAATCATTTAATTGAGCTACGAAAATCTTATCGGCTCTAGGATAAACCAATATTTCTGGAGCCCAAGATTGTGAAACTGTTCATAAACATTCATAAATTCTAATAGAAGGCGAAACTTCTAAATTTTCTCTTTCAGAATATTTAATAACATTAATAACATATGAACAAGAAACATCACTCCTTCAAAATGTTTCTTTAACAGCACTTACCGCATATGATATATTTGATGATGGGAATTGTAAGCTATATCATCATCTAGTGGAATTATAAACTAGTCCTCATTCCTCCTTTAAAGGAAATTGAGCAACACTTTTATCTAATACAAAATTACTAGAAGAGATAATTTCTTCTTCACTCTCATTTATATCTGAGTTCTCATTAGTATTCTCTTCATTATTATCTTGATTATCGTCCTCTATATTTTCCTCAATTATAACATCATCTCACAATGTTAAGCTTTTTAAAACTCATTTAGTTGGCAGACTAAAATCCACTAAAATTTGGCATGTCATTTGTCTTTCTAGTCAATCTCAAGATACTGTAACAACCAATCATTCTTGTTTTAAAGAAATATCTGAATTAGTTACATTTTGGAGTTTTTCTCATGATCACTGACATATTTTCATAGCACGGGATCTTATCCATTCGTTCATATTTTTTTCATTAGCAAACTTCATCAAATCCTTTAACTGGTATACTACATCATCTGGAACATCATTAATAAAGATTCACCACCAATCTCAATTAGCTACAAATCGTGATTGAACTTCACTTTGCTTATAGTAAACATCTCATTCCGATGTTACAAAACTTTGTGCTGAATTATTAGAGAATGCTTCTGTAAGTCATTTGCAATTTCTATTTGGATCTGAAGCATTACAACGGAAATAATCGAGAGATATTTCCTCTCATGATTCTATATTTTGTATTAAGATCTCCCCATTTTCTCATTCATTCAATAATACATATTCATCAAAAAAGCTTGGCAAGAATTGGATACCTGCTCACAATATATAAACTCATGAATTTTCATCCAACACAATATTTGTATCAGCATCCTCTTCTGCTGAAATTGTTCAAGAAAGTGAATATACTTTTACAATTGGATTCCCTTGATAAAATTTTTCAACTATTCACGTCAACTCAACAAATCCCGCATAATCTGAAAGATTTATAGAATCAGATTTTATTCATATAACTCAATATGTTGTATCATCCACAGTATGTGTGTGTGTTATTATATCTCAATCAGATTTTATTTCTCATTGTAGATATATTTCCTGTCACAAAGAAAATTCAGAATTATCTTGTTCAACATTTACTAAATTTACTGGGGCAAAAAACAATTTCCAACATACCAATGCTCAGATTCATAGTATCAGAAAAATAATAATTATCCATATCCAAATACGAGAGGTTCTTCTTTGTCTAGTAAACGACCTCGTATTTGATAATTTCTTTTGAAAAAAATCAACCTTGTTGTCCATTTAAACCAATAAAAAATAAAAAAGCAATTCACAGTGTAGATAGTGTAAAAAATTAATATCACATTGCAAGTAAATGTAATTTTATTAGTTTGTACTGGCTATTTTATTTATAGTTATGCATAACATTACAACGTATAACTCTGTAAAATAAAATAATGTATTATACATTTCACAATATATCATTTCTTAATTATGTCAAACAAATTAAGCAAACTGGACTCATTCTGTCAAAAGTTTTTTAAATACCCATCTTAGTTTATATTGTTTTATTTTGAGAAATCTCTAGCATTAGGTTGTTTTAGTTAATCTTAGGAGTTGTAATGGTTACAAGCAAAAAAACTAAGAAAAACCCCAAGAAAACCAGCTCTTTGACGAAGAATACGAAAACTTCTTCGGCTTCTGCGATTGTGGAAAAAAGGAATACATCCTGAGATTCTGAGTCCACTGTTTCTGTAATTACAAAAACAACAGGTCCTAAAGTTGTGATTCAGTCAGAAGATGTCAGTGACGTAACTCATTCCTATAACCAAAAACAGAAGGATAGCTTATTAAAATTTATATGCATGATTGTAATGTGTGCTATAATATTAATTACGTTTTTTCTTTCACTCAAGACATATAATATGGTAAGTGAATTAGCACATTACTTATAGTTTTGGTATCAAGTCTTTGATATATAAAAATTTTATTTCTTATTTAGTCTTAATTATGACAAAAAAAGTTGAAAAATTTGAAAAGCCAGAATCTTGCTCAATGGAAAAATGCAACTGAGAATGCTGTTGTTGCGGAAGTAAGGTTTTGCTTATCGTATTAGCTCTATTATGAGTTGTTGCTGCTATTATGGCTTGCTTCTATGCTTGTAAGGCCGCCAAAACTGCACAAAAATCTTATGATTTAAACATTCTTTCTGCTTGAGGAATTGAAAACTTCAATAAGCTAAATGAATTATATGCCTCTAATGCTTACATTCAATATGCTACTGATTCAGCTAATTCATATATTAGTCAGTTCGCAGATTATGTACCAGATGACACATATAATGAAGAAGATAATTCGACAGCTGCAGGTGACCCTGAAGAAATAAAAGCTATTGTGGAAAACATGTTAGCAAGTACTCCAGTTCGCTGAGATGCTAATGCGAGATTTACGATTGTAGAGTATACAGAATTACTTTGTCCATTCTGTCAGAGACATTCTCAGGAGTGAACTATCAATTCTGTGATAGAACAATTCCCTGGAGAAGTTAATTCTGTTTCTAGACACTTTATAATTCATGGAGACTCTGCATTACAATTAGCTGCTACTATGGAATGTATTGCCGAATTAAAACCTGAAGTT